>Ga0078972_1000306_pt1 | contig 204452 bp, 184 predicted proteins | sample YelNatPaOPGAMG01_FD_67568 | JGI IMG/M metagenome (GOLD analysis project Ga0078972, IMG submission 67568) | Hot spring thermophilic microbial communities from Obsidian Pool, Yellowstone National Park, USA - OP-RAMG-01 (SPADES assembly) (version 2) | ecosystem: Environmental > Aquatic > Thermal...
CTGCCGCATAGACGTGCGGCACGTTGGACTGGCAGTGGTGGTTGACCGGCACATACCCGGACTCGGTCAGCTCGACGCCGGCGCTCGCCAGTCCGAGGTCCGCAGACGACGGCACGGACCCGATCGCGAGGAGCGCGTGGGAGCCGACGAGGGTCCGCCCGTCGTCACAGCAGACCGTCACGCTCTCGTCGCTGCGCTCGAGACCGATGGCCCGGGCACCTTTGACGAGCTTCACGCCGGTCGCCAGGAAGTCCGCCTCGAGCGCAGCAGCGACCTCGGGATCCTTTTGCGGGAGAACCTGCTGGCGCGAGACCACCAGCGTGACACGCGATCCGAGGGAGCGGAACATGTGGACGAACTCGACACCGGTGACCCCGGAGCCGATCACAACGAGGTGCTCGGGGATCGTCGCAGGCGGGTAGGCCTGCCGCGTGACGAGCACCCGCTCGCCGTCGACGACCGCCCAGTCCGGGACGCGTGGCGCGGACCCGGTCGCGACGAGGATGGCGTCGGCGTCCTGGACGAAGGCGTCCGCCGGACCGTCGGCCGAGGCGTCCGGTCGGATCTCGACGGCGTGCGGCCCGACGAGCGAGCCGCTCCCGCGTACGATCCGTACGCCCTGGCTCTCCAACTGGCGGGTCGTCGAGGTCGCGAGGTGGTGCATGATCGCCCCCACGCGCTCGCGCAACGCTGCGAGGTCGACGGTGACCGCGGCGTGCACGAGGCCGAGAGCAGTCGACCGGTGCGCCATCGCGATGGCCCCTCCCGTCGCGATCATCGCCTTCGACGGGATGCAGTCCCACAGGTTGGCCGCGCCACCGACGACATCACGCTCGACCAGGGTCACCTCCGCGCCGAGCCGCGACGCCGTCGACGCAGCCTCGACGCCTGCCGGCCCACCCCCGATGATGACGAAGCGCACGGACATGGCGCCGAGGCTACCCGCAGCGCCCCGCCGGCGCGGAAGGTGTCACGGACCTCGAGGACCGGACAATGCAAGCAGCCCGAGCGGCCGCTCCTCGTCGATCCCCTCTCGCCCACGCCGGGGCGAACGGCGCGTCAGCTCGTGATGGCTCGACCGTGCGTCGCGTCGAAGAAGTGGAGGCGTGCGGGATTGATCATGAACCGCACCCTGCGCCCGGCAAGGAGCTGCGCACGGGGCTCGACGCGGGCCACGCCCTCACCACCTTGACTGAGCGAGCCGGCGTTCAGACCCTCTGCGTCGGCCTCCTTCGCTCCCTCGGCTTCGACGCGGTGCGCATCCGTCGTGAAGTGGACGAGCAACTCGGAGCCGAGCGCCTCGACGAGCTCGATGTCGCCCTCGAGCGGGGAGTAGTCGCCGCCCGTCGGGATGCTGTCGCCTTCGACGAGGAGGTCCTCGGGTCGGATGCCGAGGATGACGGGACGGTTCGCGTAGGCGCGGAGCCCGGGCCTCGTCGCGTGGAGCGAGTCGGGCAGGGTGATCCGCTGCGAGCCGACGACGGCACTGTCCGCCCTCTCGCCGAGGCTCGCCTCGAAGAGGTTCATCGCAGGCGAACCCATGAAGCCGGCGACGAACAAGTTGGCCGGGTTGTCGTAGAGCACCTGGGGGTTGTCGCACTGCTGGAGCACGCCGGCTTGCATGACGGCGACGCGGTCGCCCATCGTCATGGCCTCGACCTGGTCGTGGGTGACATAGAGCGTCGCCACGCCGAGACGCCGCTGGATACGCGCCACCTCGGCGCGCATCTGGACACGCAGCTTCGCGTCGAGGTTCGAGAGCGGCTCGTCCATCAAGAACACGCTCGGCTCGCGGACGATCGCCCGGCCCATCGCGACACGCTGGCGCTGGCCACCGGAGAGCTGGCCGGGCTTGCGGTCCAGCCACTCGGTGAGCCCGAGGATCGACGCGGCGTCCTCCACCTTCTTCTTGATCTCCGCCTTGGGGAGCTTGCGGAGCTTCAAGGCGAAGCCGATGTTCTCTGCGACCGTCATGTGGGGGTACAGAGCGTAGTTCTGGAAGACCATCGCGATGTCCCGGTCCTTCGACGAGACGTCGTTGACGACGCGTTCGCCGATCCGGAGCGTCCCGCCGCTTATGTCCTCGAGACCTGCGACCATCCGCAGGGCGGTCGTCTTGCCACATCCCGACGGGCCGACCAGGACCATGAACTCGCCGTCTGCGACCGCGAGATCCAGCTCGTGGACCGCCTCGAAGCCGTTCGGGTAGACCTTGGTCACCTTGTCGATGGTGATCGGCGCCATCAGCTCTCCTTCCCCCGTGGAGCCCGGCGTCGCCGTGGCTCGCACTCCTGTTGACGAAGCGTAACCGCGGATGACCCCGTTGCGTCCAGCCCATTCACGACAACTTTGCGACAGCTCACGGCAGCTTCCCGGTCACCACGCACTCCCAGGCTGCCAGCTCGAGCTCGGGGCTGGCGGCAGCACCACACGGGCGCGTCGTCGCGCTCGACGCGAGCAGGTCACCGACGAGGCCTGTGACCTGGGCGGGGCTGTCCGAGAGATTCGCCGCCACGACGAGCGGCCCCGCTTGGTACACCCACTGCCCCGTGCCGGCAGGAAGCTCGGCGTACTCGACCAGGCGGCCGTCGAAGCTCCGATGGCGCAAGGCGACGAGCGAGCGGGTCAAGGAGAGCACCGACGCCGGATCGTCGCGCTCGTCGGCGACGTTCGCAGCGCCGGCGTCGCCGACGGGAAGCCACGTCACGACGCCCTCGGGTGCGAACCCTGCGGTCGGGCCGGGCTCCCACTGCATCGGCGTGCGCGAGCGGTCACGGCACGGCGCGCCCCCGCGCCCGTGCATCGTCATCGGGTCACGCTGGAGGGCCGGCGGGACGTCGACGTCGACCATCCCGATCTCGTCGCCGTAGTACAGCACGAGGGTTCCGGGCAACGTCGCGAGGACTGTGAGCGCGAGCCGGATCTTGCGCAGGTCGCCGGCGCACCAACGTGTCGTAAAGCGCGAGATGTCGTGGTTTGACGCCGTCCAGACCGGGCAGGCGCCGACCGGCAGGCGGGCGAAGGTCTGTGCGACGACCGTGCGCATCGCGTCGGCCTCGAGCTCGGCGAAGACGAAGGGGAAGTTGAACGCGAGCTGGAGCTCGTCGTTGTCGCCGTAGAACGCGGCGAGCGCAGCGGCGTCGCGCACCCAGGTCTCGCCGAGCAGGACGGCCGGCGGCGAGTACCGCTCCGCGATCTTGCGCCAGTCCCGGTAGACCCCGTGGACCTCCGGCCGGTTGGCGCTGTACGCGGGCAGGAGGCCGTTGCGCCCCCTCGGGTCCGCGGGGTCCGCGGGCGGGTCGTCGCGCAGCTGCGCGTCCTTGTAGAGGCCGTGCGCCACGTCGATCCGGAAGCCGGCGACGCCGCGGTCGAGCCAGAACGTGAGGATCGACTCGAACGCCGCGTGGACGGCCGGGTTCCACCAGTTGAGGTCAGGCTGCGACGGCAGGAAGTTGTGCAGGTAGTACTGGCCCGTCGCGTCGTCGAATGTCCACGCAGGCTCGCCGGTGTGGTCGAGCCAGTTGTTGGGCGGACCTCCGCCGGGAGCAGGGTCGGCCCAGACGTAGAAGTCCCGGTGCTCGGCATCACGCGAGCCACGTGCCTCGACGAACCAGGCGTGCGCGGAGCTCGTGTGGTTGGGAACCAGGTCGAGCAGGACGCGCATGTCGCGTCGAGCCGCCTCCGCGATCAGGCGGTCGATGTCCTCGAGCGATCCGAGACCGGGGTGGACACCGAAGTAGTCCGAGACGTCGTAGCCCCAGTCGTCGTCGGGCGACGGCATCGTCGGCGAGAGCCACACGGCGTCGGCTCCGAGCCAGTGGAGATAGTCCAGGCCACCGACGACTCCGGCCAGGTCGCCGTAGCCGTCCCCGTTCGCGTCACGCCACGACCGCACGTAGACCTGATAGATGACCGCCCCGTGCCACCACGGCGCTGCATTGCTCTCGTTGCTCAACCTTTGACAGCTCCTGAGGTGAGGCCGGAAACGACCGACTTGCGGAAGACGAGGACGAGTATGGCGATAGGGACGACCGAGACGACGCTCGCGGCGAAGATCGTCCCGTAGGGGACGGTGAACTGCGAGCCAAACAGCGCGATGCCGACCGGGATCGTACGGTAGTTGTTCGAGCTGTTGAAAGTCAGGGCCATGAGGAACTCTGTCCAGCAGGCGGTGAAGGTGAAGATCCCCGCCGTGAACAGACCGGGAAGGGCCTGCGGGAGGATGACCGACCACACCGTCTTCAAGGGCGAGGCACCGTCGATCCGCGCAGTCTCCTCCATCTCCTTCGGGATCCCGAGCATGTAGTTGCGCAGGATCCATATCGCGAAAGGCAGGTTGAACGCTGTGTACGGAAAGATCAGCGCCTGATAGCTGTTGAGCCAGCCGATGTCCCGCAGGAGCAGGTACAAGGGCGCGACGACAGCCACCTCGGGGAAGACCGAGATCATCAAAAGGACGAGGAGGATCGGGTACTTGCCGCGCATCGGAAGCCGACCGAGCGCGTAGCCCGCAACGGTCCCGATCCCGAGGACGAGGAAGGTCGCGATGACCGCGATGATGGCCGAGTTGACGATGTAGCGACCAAACGTGTACTGCGAGAAGGCGACCTGGTAGTTCGTGAGGCTCAACGGGTTCGGGAAGTACTGAGGAGGGTTGTCGCCGACAGCCCCGGGAGTCTTGAAGCTCGTGACGATGAGCCAGTAGATCGGCAGGAGGACGAATATCGCGACGGCCGTCGTCGAGATGGTCACACCGTTGAGATAGCGATGCCACCCCTTGCGCACACGTGTCCGCGCCATCAGCTCCCCTCCTCCCCGACTTGGGCCTTGAAGACTCTCAGGAAGAGCAGACAGCCGATCAGGACAAGCACAGCCGTGCTCGTGGCGACCGCTGCACCTGGACCGAAGTTGAGGTCCTGGAACATCACCTGGTAGCCGAGCACCGCGAGCGAGGTCGTCGAGTAGCCCGGGCCACCCTGTGTCAGGACGAAGGGCAGGTCGAACAGACCGAACGCCTGGAGCACCCTGAACAGCACGGCCAGGGCGATGGTCGGCCGAAGCAGCGGGAAGGTGACGCGCCAGAACGTCGTCCAGCCCGACGCTCCGTCCATCTCCGCCGCCTCGTAGAGCTCCTCCGGCAGCATGACGAGTCCCGCGAGCACGATGATCGCGACGAAGGGCGTTGTCTTCCAGATGTCCGCGACCATCATCGCGACGATCGACGGCGTCGGCGTCCCGAGGAAGATCGGCTGGCCGAGGCCGAGCGCTTTGAAGATCTGATCGAGCACCCCATAGGACGCGTCGTAGATGTAGCCCCAGAGCTCGGCCGAGATCACCGTGATCATCGACCACGGCACGAGAAGGAGCGCCATCATGAGGCCTCGCCCCTTCGTCAGACGCTCGAGCACGAGCGCGATGCACGTGCCGAGGATCACTTCGACGAGCACGGTGACGATCGTGTAGACGACGGTGAAGCCGAGGGCGTAGCGCCACTGCGCCGCGTGGACGAGGATCGAATAGTTGTGGCCGGTGAACCCGTTGAGACTGAAGCCGCTGCCCGACACGCTCACGTGGGACAGGCTCATCGCCACCGAGAAGCCGATCGGGAAGATCGTGAACGCCCCGATGACGACGAACGCCGGTGTGGAGAAGCTCCAGCCGAGTCGGGCAAGTCGCTTGCGGTTCACGTCGTGCTTGCCAGCTGGCGGCGACGAGCTCGCGCGATCAGCTGCCGGGGTGCTCGGGACGACGCCGAGTGCCGCCATGTACCTGTCTCCTTCTGCTCCAGGGACGCCTACGGGACAGCCGAGCGTGCCACGAGGCCTGGGCGGCCATGCCACCCAGGCCTCGTGGTCGACGAGCGGTTAGAGCCCGCCGCCCGACAGGGCGGTGTTGATCCCCGCAGACGCGTTCGCTATTGCCTTGGCCGGGCTCTCGGAGCCGGCAAGAGCCTCGTTGACGTTCTGGTAGATCGCCTGGCTGACCTTCGGGTACTCAGGCGTCTGGGACGGACGCGCGACGAGTCGCGTGTGCGGAACGGTTGCCAGGACGGGGTTGACCGCGATGACGGACTTCTGCACGCGGACGGCCTCGTTCGTCGGGATCTCCGAGAACTGCGTCGCCATGACGTGCTCCGCGTCCACACCTGTCATGTAGTTGATGAAGGTGAGGTCCTGGCTCATGTTCTTGGTGTGCGGGTTGATGTAGAGGTTCCAGCCTCCGATGTTCGAGTAGCCCGGGTAGGACTGGCCCTGGAAGGTCGGCAACGGCGCCACTCCGACGTCGCCGATGACCTTCGAGCCTGCCGACTGCGATGCCGAGTAGGCGTAGTCCCAGTTGCGCAGGAACGCCGCCTGGCCGTTGTCGAAGGTGTTCATGGCCTGCGGCTCTTGGTAGGTCGTGATCGCCGCAGGAGTGACGCCGGAGGTCACGAGACTGCGCATGAACGTCAACGCCTTGACCGCAGCCGGGGTGTTGAGGGTCGAGCTCTTTCCGTTGGAGCTGAGAACCTTGCCACCGGCATCGGTCAGGTACTCCATGAAGTCACACGTCGCACCCTCGTAGTCGGCCCCCTCCCACACGAAGCCGTACTTCACGAGCTTGGCCCGCTGGAGCTGGAGGGACTCAGCCTTGAGCTCCTCCCACGTCTTCGGGACCGGAAGGTGCATCTTGCTCAGGAGGTCCTTGCGGTAGTAGAGGAAGCCCTGGTCCTCGAAGAACGGCGCCGCGTAGACCTTGCCCTGGTAGGTCGCGCCGGCGACCAGTCCCGGAGCAAAGCGCGCGAAGAAGCTCTTCGGCAGCTTGGTCGACAACGGCACGGCGAGGCCGTGCGCGCCGAAGACTGCCGGCCAGATGACGTCGCCCATGAAGACGTCGGGGCTGGAAGAGCCTCCGGATATCTGCGTCTCGAGCTGGGACTCGTTCGTGTCGGTGTTGGTCGGCGCCGATATGAGCTGGACCTTGATGTTGGGGTAGGCCCTCTCGAAGTCCGCGATCAGGACCTTGCGCAGGTCCGGTCCGCTCGTGCTGATCGGGCTGGCCTCCCAGGTGATGGTCGTGACCGAGGCATGGCTCGAGCTCCGAGCCGGACGGTTGGCTGCCGCGGCGCCGGCGGCGGCCGCGAGCAGACCAAGCGCGCTGAGCGCAGCGGTCGACGCGACCAAGCGGCCGTGACCGCCGCGGCGCGTCGCACGCGTTCCTGAGTTGTCACTGCTCTGAAGTTTTTGCAACGTCTATCTCCTTCTTGTCCTGTTGCGGTGCGCCGGCCATCTGGCCTGCGACAGACCGCACCTTCCGGCGATTCCCGGAGGCCCCCCCCGGTCATCGTTCAAGCCCCCGTTCCCCTCCTTTCCCTACCTATGAAGCGATCAGCGCCGACCGCGCTCGATGCCGACGGGGTCGACGAGTGAGGTCGTGCGGCGCGGTCAGGCGCGCAGCGCTGCGCTTGGCATGCCCGCGCTGCTGCGGGTGAGCAGCGCCGTAGCCGACCACCCGGGTGGCCCGCTCCGCGCCTTGGACGGCGGTGTTGCCGGACCCGCCTCGTGGTCGGCCGGCACCTTACGCGCCCGCCCGGAGGCTCGGCGGCGCGCCGAGCTCGAGCGCGCGACGAGCTCGAGGTCGACCTGCTGGCGCTGCGGGCGGACCGGCTCGCCGCGCAGCAGAGAGCACAGACGTCCCGCTCCGAGCTCGCCGCTTCGCGCGAGCGACTGGCGCACGGTCGTGAGCCCGAGGAACGCGGCGGACTCGATGTCGTCGTAGCCGACGACGGAGAGCTCGTCCGGTACCGCGACCCCCAACCGGTCTGCTGCCCCGAGCACGCCGATGGCCTGGGTATCCGATATAGCGAAGATGGCCGTGGGCGGCCGGCGAGAGCGCAGCATCTCCTCTGCGAGGACCGAGGCAGTGTGCGCGCCGTGTGCACCTTGACGCACGATCCTGTCGTCGACGCCGACCCCCACGGCCGAGAGCGCGCGGGTGTAGCCGAGGAACCTCTGGCGAGTCGACGAGTTGCCGATCCCTTCGTAGCCGAGGTCGCCGACGAAGCCGATCCTGCGGTGCCCCAGCTCGACGAGGTGAGCCGTCGCGAGTCGTCCACCCTCGACGTCGTCGGCGACGGTCCGAACGACACCGGGGGCGTCCGCGTCGACGAGCACGAGCGGTATCCGGGCGTCCTGGAAGGCCGCGAGATAGCGCGGAGGGACGGGAAGCGACACGACCACGACGCCGTCGACACGATGCCGCTCGGTCAGCGAGTCGAGGTGGCGATCTCGCTGTTCGGCGGTCTCTACGTTCAAGACGATGGCGTCGTAGCCCTGCTCGTCCAGCACCGAGATGACCCCGGCAAGGCGCTCGACGACCGATGGCCGCGTCATGTACGGCACGACGATCGCGACGCTTCGCGGCGTCCCTTTCGAAAGTGCGGTGGCCAGCCTGCTCGGTCGGTAGCCCAACTGCTCAATGACCGCGAGCACCCGCGCCCGAGTCGCAGGTCGGACGCTCGGGCTTTCGTTGAGGACCCGTGACACGGTACCGGTGCCGACGCCGGCGGCGCGCGCGACCTCCGCGATGTTCACTTTCCTCGCGTCGATCTCGACCACCCCCCGACGACAGCTCAGACCCTCGTGAGCACGACGCAGCCGGGCGTCCACCGCATCCGGTGGCCGGGATCATGTCCACGTGGAACCGCTTCCGCTATGGAACCGCTTCCACGCGTAGTTCTACTCCTGCGGCGACGGCCCGTCAACCCTCCCGGGGCACGACCGCACCGCCGCACCCGTGACCGGCGCCTGAGCGCCGGATGGAGCACACGCCCAGTCGGACCTGCCACGGCACCGGTCTGCACCCGCAGGGCCGCGGGGGTGGTCGACCCGGGCCCTGCGCGTCGCGCTCCGCACTGGCCATCTAGTGCCTGCCAGGAGGCTCTCGCTGCTAGGAGGCCCTCGCCAGCTTGCGAGCCGGGCGTCCGGCGGTGAAGCGCATCGCTTCGCGTGCCGCGCCGCCATCTGCCACGGCCTTCAGATCCTGCGCCGCCAGTGCATCGAGGACAGCCCAAGCCGCCTCGAAGTAGCGCTGGGCGCCGACTCGACGCTGGGGCACCCGGGCGAATGGCCGGAGGCCGACCTCGACCAGGCTGCCGCTGTAGCGGGTGACGACCAGCTCGACCTTCAACTTCGCAGCGAGGACGCCGGGGAAGGCCAACGTCGCTGCGTAGGACCGGTGGTCCTCCATGGGAAGCTCGCGCTTGATCGGGTCACCGATCTGTAGAGTCGCACCGTCGGGCGTCACGACACCACCGAGCAGCCCGAACACACCCGCCTGCCCGGCCGGCACATTGACGACCCGCGACACGTACCAGCCGACCGGCCGTTCCAACTCGTTCTCTACGGCCATCTGTTGCACCTTTCCCTCGTCTCTTCGAGACCGGCTCCGCTGCCCGTCCACGCTGTCCGGATGGGACCTCTTCGTGCCTCGTCTCTATTATCGGCAGTCGCACTCAATCTGTCCAACAGCTTATAGTGATTGTTGCTATCTCTATCTGCGATGTGGGCGTGTCGGACGACGGGCGCCTCGAGCTGCTCCTCGGTCAGCGCAGGAACGGGTGCCGCACGGCGCAGAGCGAACGGCTGGCAAGAGTCGGTGCGCACGGCCGGCGGCAACGGTCCGGGGCGGCCTTTGCCGATGGACCTAGGATCGGAGACGACGACCACGGCGGCCGAGCGGGCCACGGGAGAGCCAGGGAGCGCGATGCCGTCAGAGGAGATGCGACCGCTAGGTATCGAGCCGTGATCCTCGTCTGCGGCGAGGTGCTCCTCGACGTGCTCCGCGAGCCCGCTGCGGTCGACCGGCGGGTGCCGGTGCGCTTCGCCGGGTATCCGGGCGGGAGCCCTGCGAACACTGCCGTCGCGCTCGCGCGTCTCGGCACCGAGGCGGGGCTGTGCGCGCGGCTCTCGGCGTCGAGCGTCGGCGCCCTGCTCCGCACGTACCTCGCGGACAACGGCGTAGACCTTTCGTATGCGGTGACGTGCGGTGAGCCTGCGAGCCTCGCGTTCGTCGAGCTCGACGCCGCCGGAGTCGCCTCCTACGCGTTCTACGTCGACGGCACGGCCGACTGGCAATGGGCACCGGGCGAGCTGCCTGGCGAACTGCCGGGCTCCGTCACCGCCTTGCACACCGGCTCCATCGCCGCCGGGCGACCACCGGGACGACAGGTGATCCTCGACTGGCTCGGGTCGCACCGCGGGCGGCGGCTTCTCTCGCTCGACCCCAACATACGCCCGGACCTGCTCGGCTCTCGCGACGATGCCCGTGCCTGGACAGAGCGCCTCGTCGGAGCCGTCGACGTCGTCAAGACGAGCGTCGAGGATCTCGAATGGCTCTACCCCGGGCGAGCACACGACGACGCGGCAGCAGCCTGGCTGGCGCTCGGAGCAAAGCTCGTCGTCGTCACGCGCGGCCCCGACGGTGCAGTCGGCTACAGCGCGACCGAGCGGGTCGAGGTCGCAGCGCGTCCCGCCGACGTCGTCGACACCGTCGGGGCGGGCGACTCCTACTCGGCCGGCCTCCTCCACTTCCTCGACAGCCACGACCTCATGGCGGCGACGGTGCGAGGAGAGCTTCCCGACGGCGCGCTCGCCGCCGCGCTCGACTTCGCGGATGCCGTCGCCGTCCTCGCCTGCACGAGGGCCGGCGCAGACCCGCCGACGTCGGCCGAGGTCACGGAGCTGACCGGCCGGCGGCCGGCGGGCTAGCTCCGCGGGGCTCCGTCCGCGACGAGCGGTGCGCAGCCGGCCACCGGGAGGGCGGACAGCTCGTTCAGGCCGGACGGACGAGGACGCGGCCTTGAACCGCCCCGCGCGCGAGCTGGTCGAAGGCGCCGGCGAGACCGTCGAGGCCGACCTCGTGGTCGACGAGGACCTCGACGTCCGCCGGCAAAAGGTCGGCCGCCAGCCGATCCCAGACCGCCGCCCTCTGCTCGATCGGCGTCGCAGTCGAGTCGACGCCGAGGAGGGCGACGCCGCGGAGGATAAAGGGGAAGACGGTCGTCGACAGCGCCGATCCACCCACCACCCCGCACGCGGCGACTGCGCCGCCGTGCGCGATCAAGCTGAGGACGTGAGCGAGCGTCGAGCCACCGACACAGTCCATCGCAGCGGCGAAGCGTTGTGCCCCGAGTGGTCGGGTCGGACCTTCCAGTGAGCGCCTGTCGAGGACCGCTGACGCCCCCAGCCCGCGCAGCCAGTCGGCAGATCCGGCCTTGCCCGTGCTCGCGACGACGTCGAATCCTCGCCGGGCGAGGATCGCGACGGCGAGAGAGCCGACACCTCCAGTCGCCCCGGTGACGAGCACGGGCCCGGAGCCCGGGCCGATGCCGACGCTCTCGAGCCGAGCGAGGCAGAGCGCCGCGGTGAACCCTGGCGTCCCGAGGATCATCGCCTCCCGCGGTCCGAGCTGCCGAGGGAGCCGGACCAACCACGACGCGGGCACGCAAGCACGGGTCGCGAAGCCACCATGGTGCGAGACACCCAACCCGTACCCATGGGCCAGGACGCGATCGCCCTGGTTGAAGCGCTGCGAGCCGCTCTCGGCCACGGTGCCCGCCAGGTCGATCCCCGGCACGAGAAGGTCGAGTCGCGCGACATTTCCGTCGGCTCGGACCGCGAGCATGTCCTTGTAGTTCACGCCGGACCAGGCGATGTCGACGACGACGTCGCCCTCGCCAAGCTCGCCGGGATCGAGGTCGGCGAGAGCCAACGAGACGGTGTCGCCACGTCGCCGCGCGACGAGTGCGCGAACCCCCTTCACCGCCGCTCCACGAGCAGCGCACGACCGTCGCCCCGCACGCCGTGCGGGACGCCGTCGGGCAGTGGACCGGGGAGCCGCACGTAGCTCGTCGCGAGCCGGTAGCGCTTGGCGGGACCGTCCACCTCCCAGACGACAGACCACCGCGCGGGCCCGCACAGCCGGTAGTCACCGCGGTACAGGTCGCCCCCGCAGCGATGCTCGACGACGAAGGGCTCCGGACCGAGCTCGAGCCCGTGGAAGTGGCGGCCGTCGGCGAACTGCACGTCGGCATGGCCCGAGACCGTCCGGTGCAGCTCGAGCGCCCGTCGCCCCGGACCCGTGTGCCCGCTCAGGGTCAGCTCTCCGGACTCCACGAAGTGGAGCACCCCCGCCGCGACGGCCTCGCCGCGCGCCGTGCCGCGGAACACTCCCCTCTCGCCGGTCCGGAGGTCGAGGACGGAGCGGTCGACATCCCACGCGCCACGCAGGTACTCGACGGGATCGACGGTCGTCGCACAGGTCATCGCGTCGCGCACGACACGGAGGGTCCCGTTGCGTCGCCCGTGGTCAACCGTGCCGCGCGACGAGCGCGTCCATCGCCTCGTCGACCGCGTGGTCGACGAGGCGGCGGGCAGGATCCGCGTCGAACCACTCGAGCACCTCACGCGCCCCGGACGCGAAAGGGATGGTCGCCTCCCACCCCGGAGCCAGGCGACGGATCTTCGAGTTGTCGAACACCAGCGAGTGCGACTTGTCCCCGATCAGGCCAGGCCCCCATGCGGGCAGCACGGACGCGATGGACTCGGACGCGACGTGCACGAGGCGTGCCTCCACCCCGGCAGCACGTGCGACGATCTCGTGGATCTGGTTCCACGTGAGGACCTCGTCGCTCGTGATGTGGAAGGTGTCGCCGACCGCGTGCGGATTGCCGAGCAGCGGGACGAAGGCACGCGCGAAGTCGTCGTGGTGCGTCAGGGTCCACAGCGACGTGCCGTCGCCGTGGACGACGACCGGCTTTGCCCGGCGCATCCGGTCGACGACTGTCCACCCTCCGTCGAAGGGGAGCATCGTCTTGTCGTAGGTGTGCGACGGCCGGACGATCGTCACGGGGAAGCCCGACGTCCGGTAGGCCTCGGAAAAGGCCAGCTCGCAGGCAATCTTGTCCCGCGAGTACTGCCAGTAAGGATTGCGCAGCGGCGTCGACTCGACGATCGGGATGCGCGCGACGGGCTTTTGGTAGGCCGACGCCGAGCTGATGAACACGTACTGCGCAGTCCGGCCCGCGAACAGGTCGATATCCGCCCCGGCCTGCTCCTCGGTCATGACGACGAAGTTCGCGACCGCGTCGAACTCGTGTCCGCCGAGAGCGGCCCGCACCGACTCGGCGTCCCGGACGTCGGCCGTGAAGCTCGTCACGCCGTCCGGCAGTGGCCGGCCCACCGTCGTCGCACGGTTGAGCACGTAGACGTCCCAACCCGCCCCGAGCGCACGGACGACGCACGCGGAGCTGATCTTGCCCGTCCCTCCGACGAACAGCACGGACCTCGCAGGCATCGACGACCTCCCCACGTGCCGCCACGTCCGGGGGCACCGCCGGCGACTCTACGCCGGTCCGGACTCTACGCCGGTCCGGACTCTACGCCGGTCCGGACAATGGACCCCAGGGTCGTGCAGTGCCGAGGTGCCCGGACGGGTTCCTCCGCTCGTTCGTCACGGGCGCGCCCGCGCCCCGCTCAGCACGGCGACGAGAGCAGAGCGCGCGCGCTCGACGTCGGTGCTCGGGCTCGACGCCGTGACCGCTCGCTCGAGCTCACGAACCTGCTCGACGACCATACGGTCGTGGAAGACGTCCTCGATCCACCGGGAGAAGTCGCCGCGCGGGCAGTGGTGTCGAAGCACGCCGGGATCGCAGTCCGCCAGCACGACCGCAAGCTCCGCGAGGTTGCCGGCCGTCACGCCGGTCGGGACGTCGGGATCGCTGCGAAGGTAGAACCGCCGGTCGCCGGTGACGTCGCCGGTGACGCCGCCGGTGCCGTACTTGTGCTCGTGGCGGTAGTGCGACGTGCGCCGGGGGCCCGGGTCGAACGCGACGAGCACGCCGGGCGCGCTCCGACGGCCGATCAGACCACGATGGCCGATCTCGGCCATCGCCGCTGCGGCGCTCTGCACGTCGACGCCGGCGATGCGCGCGAGCACGCCGGCGAGTCGCAGGTCGGCAGAGCCCGACCCGACGATCACGACGGCATCGACGTCGTCGACAGGGCCGTCGGCGAGCTCGTCGGGCCGCCAGGTGACGAGCATGCAGCCGCGCGCTCCCGTGTCGAACAACGCCGCCGCCCGGCCGCGGCCGAGCGCCCGGTGCGCCTCCTCGACCACCACCCACTGAGGCACCCCACGAGCGACGCGCTCCGCCTCGATCTCCGTCGCGAGCTGCTCGACGCGGGCGCGCTGCTCCTCGGGCGCGAGACCCGACAGGTCGACCACGACACTCTCCCCGGGCCAGCACAGCACGTCGACCGCGTCGTGCGGCGGGGTGCCCGCCGACGCGTCGACGACGCGCACCCCTGGCAGGTCGCCGAGGCCGACGTGGTCACCCTCGGCGTCGAGCACGACGACGCTGTAGCCAAGCGTGACCAGTTGCTCGGCGAACAGGCCAGCGAGGTAGGACTTGCCTTCGCCGGTGGGGCCCGCGACGAGGACGTTGACCTGGGATGCCGGCAACGTGACAGCCAGCCCCGACGCGTCGGTGCCGAGCCGCACCGACCAGCGCACCGGTGGGTGTCGCTCGGACCCGGCGAGCAGGCTCCCGCCGAGCAGATCGACTATGCCGCTGCCCGCCGAGCCATCGAGGACCAGGTCGGCGCGCGCCCGCAGCGCATCGACGGCGCCGGCTGCAGCGACACCGATCTCGCATGCGTCGAGCAGGCTGTGGTCGTTCTCTGCGTCACCGACACCGATCGTGTTGTGACGCGACAAGCCGAGAGCGCCGAGCGCTGCTGCAAGGCCCGACGCCTTGGTCACGCCGGCTGGGAGCACCATGAGCGCGTCTCGGTTCGCCACCAGCTGGTAGTCGAGGCCAAGATGCCGGACCGAAGCGAGGACGGCGACCTCGTCGGCGGCCGAGCAGGCAAGCAGGACTTCCCCTTGATGCCAGGCGACCCCCCGGCTGCCGAGCTCGGCTCCGAGAGCAGAGTCGACCGGTGCAGCCAGAGCGCGCACCTTCCCCTTGCTCGACAAGACAGCGCCATTCTCGCCGACGACGGCGGACACCTCACCCTCGAGGCCGGGGAACGTCGCCCTCAGGTCCTCGAGGGTCCGGCCAGTCACGAGCAACGTCGCGATCCCCGACTCGCGCGTGCGTCGCAACGCCTCGAGGACTCCGGGGAAGATCTCGTCATGCTCAGCGATGGTGCCGTCGACGTCGAGAGCGACGGCTCGGAAGTACCCCCGGTGCGTCCCGGCTGCGACCGCGTCGGTCACACCCGCTCGTCCAGCCACTCGACCAGGTCTGCCGTGACCTCGTCGCGATTGGTCTCGTTGAACAGCTCGTGGCGTCCACCCGGATAGCCCTTGTACGTCACGTCGGCAAGCCCGAGCGACCGGTACGCCTCGGCGAGCGCCTTCCCGCCACCGTTCGCACCGCCGACCGCGTCCTGCGATCCGTTCAGCACGAGCACCGCGAGCTCCGCCGGCACGCCGGCGACCGGCGGCCCGTCGAGCTCGCGCAGCTCGTCGACCGGGAACGCCACCTCGAAGCCGCACCACGGGTCCGCAACGTAGAGGGCGACCTCGCGCGCGTCGCGAGTGAGCCAGTCGTACGGGGTCGCAGCGGGCTGGAAGGGCGCGTTGAAGTCGCCCGCCGGTCGGAACGGGTCCACGAGCAACGTGGAACCCGAGAACACGACGCCACGGAGCTCGGCACCCCAGCGCTCGACAACCCGTTGCGCGAGGAACGACCCCCAACTGTGGCCGACGAGGTGCACACCGAGATCGGGATGCTCGGCGCGGACCTGCGCGGTGACCGTATGAAGGGCGTCGATCGCGCCCTGCATCGCCCGGGGGCCGAGATTGCCGAGGCCACCACCGTCGACCCCCGTACGGCCCGAGGCTCGGTGGTCGTCCGCGTAGACGGCATACCCCGCTCCGCAGAGGGCAGACGCGAGCCGCTCGTAGCGTCGCGCGTGCTCGCCCATACCATGCGCAACATGGACGGCGGCCTTCGGTGGGCCCGTGGGCAGCCAGCGGTAGACGTAGATGCCGATACCGTCCGCGTCCTCCAACCTCGTGCTCTCCGGACGGCCTGCCCAGGTGACGTCGCGCATTGCCCTACCGTAGAGCAGCCGTCTAGGTCGAGGCGGCCTGCGCACTGGAGGTCCGATGGCGAGCGACGTGCTGCGGTGGGGTGTGGTCGGCACGGGCGGCATCGCACGTGCCTTCGTCGCAGACCTCGCGACGACCACCTCCGGTCGAGTCGTCGCCATTGGCTCGCGCAGCCGGGATGCAGCGGAGGAGTTCGCGGACGCGTTCGACATCCCGCACCGACACGGCTCCTACGAGAGCCTCGTCGACGACCCGGACGTCGACGCCGTCTACGTCGCGACCCCCCACCCGATGCACCATCCGAACTGCCTCGCAGCACTGCGCGCGGGCAAGGCCGTCCTCGTCGAGAAGCCCTTCACCACCGACGCCGCCGACGCGCGTGAGCTCGTCGAGACAGCCCGTGCTCACGGCGTGTTCCTCATGGAGGCGATGTGGACCCGCTTCCTCCCCCATATCCTCCAGATCCGTCAGCTCGTCGACGAGGGAGCACTCGGGCACGTCGTGAGCGTCCACGCGGACCATGGCCAATGGTTCGCCTACGACCCCCGCCACCGCCTCTTCGCACCCGCGCTTGCCGGCGGCGCGCTTCTCGACCTCGGCATCTACGTTGTCTCGTTCGCCTCGATGGTGCTGGGAAAGCCGGACCGCGTCCTCGCGCTCGCCGACACGGCAGCGACAGGCGTCGACAGCCAGACCTCGATCCTGCTCGGCTATCCGAGCGCTGCGCAGGCCGTGCTCACCTGCACTCTGCTCGCGCGCAGCCCCAACCGCGCCGCGATCGTCGGGACAGAGGCACGCGTCGAGATCGACGGCGTCTTCTACGCGCCGACCGCGTATTCGCTGATCCGGCGGGACGGCGAGACCACGCGCGTCGAGCGACCCCACCTGGGGCGGGGGCTGTCCCACGAGGCCGACGAGGTCGCTCGCTGCCTGCAAGAAGGCCTGCTCGAGAGCCCGTCGATGCCCCTCGACGAGACCGTCGCGATCATGGAGACGATGGATGCCGTCCGAGCGGCGTGCCGCGCGTAGACAGGAGTCGACCGGCGCGGTGAACGAGGCTGGGGCCGACCACGCGCACATGGCGGCCGCGATCGCCGCGGGCGAGACGGTCCGGACGACGACCTCGCCCAACCCATGGGTCGGTTGCGTCATCGTCGCGCCGTCGGGGGAGTCTTTCTCCGGAGCGACCCGACCTCCCGGCGGCGCCCACGCGGAGATCGTCGCCCTCGCCGCCGCAGGCGACGCGGCGCACGGCGCGACCGCCTTCGTGACGCTCGAGCCGTGCGCACACGTGGGCCGCACGCCACCGTGCGCCGACGCACTGGTACGCGCGGGCGTGCGACGCGTCGTGGTCGGCGTGCTCGACCCCGACCGACGCGTGGACGGACGTGGCGTCGCCCGGCTCCGAGAGGCCGGGGTCGAGGTCGAGGTCGGCGTGCGCTCTGCCGAGGTGGAGCGCTCCCTCGCGCCGTACCTGACGCACCGGCGCACCGGCCGACCCTTGGTCGTCCTCAAGCTCGCGACGACGCTCGACGGGCGCATCGCCGCCCCCGACGGTGAGAGCAAGTGGATCACGGGCCCCGCAGCCCGTGCCGACGCGCACCGGCTCCGCGCGGAGAGCGACGCCGTCCTTGTCGGTGCAGGCACGGCGCGCCATGACGACCCGGCGCTGACGGTCCGCGCGGTGCACGGGCGTGACCCGCTTCGCGTCGTCCTCGGCGACCTCGACCCCTCGGCACGCGCCCAACCGGCCGTGTCGCTCCGCGGCGACCTCGGGGACGTGCTCGACGAGCTCGGACGACGCGATGTCCTGCAGCTGCTCGTCGAAGGCGGCGCCCGCGTCGCCTGGTCGTTCCACGCGGCGAGGCTGGTCGACCGCTACGTGCTCTATGTCGCCCCCGCGCTGTTTGGCGGAGACGATGCCCTCGGCCTGTTCGCCGGCCCGGGCGCACCGACGATGGCTGGGCTCGCGCGCGGTCGCTTCGCCTCCGTGGAGCGGCTCGGCTCCGACCTGCGCCTCGAGCTCACCCTCGCTCGGGACGACGCGGCTGGCGCGACGCCAGACCCGGCGGACGACACGGCGACAGGAAAGGCGGTGGAGTGATGTTCACGGGCATCGTCGAGGAGCTCGGACGCTGCGACTCGGTGGAGCGTCGCGCGAGCACGACGCGGCTGTGGTTCTCCGCTCCCCTCGTCTCGTCGAGCTCGCAGATCGGCGAGTCGATCGCGGTCAACGGCTGCTGCCTCACCGTCGTCGAGCTGGCCGGCCCGAGCTGGGCAGCCGACGCCGTGGACGAGACGCTGTCCCGGACGAACCTGTCGACGCTCACACCGGGCGAGCGCGTCAACCTCGAGCGACCCGTCGCACTCGGCGGACGTCTCGGTGGCCATCTCGTCCAGGGCCACGTCGACGGCGTCGGGACAGTCCTCGAGGCCGCTCCGCACCTGCGCGTCACCCTCGACCCCGGTCTCGAGCGCTACGTGGTCGAGAAGGGCTCGATCACCGTCGACGGGTGCAGCCTCACCGTCGTCGGGGCCGGGGCATCCTCGTTCTCCTGCGAGCTCATCCCCCACACGATCTCGGTGACGACGCTCGGCTTCAAAGGAGCCGGGTCCCTCGTGAACCTCGAGGTCGATGTCGTCGCGAAGTACGTCGAGCGCCTGGTCGTGGCCGACACACCGACGCCCTACGATCGGGAGCGGAACTAGCCGGAGGCTGCCGTGGGACGCGCGACGATCGAAGAGGCCGTGGCGGCGTTCGGCCGCGGGGAGATGCTGCTCGTCGTCGACGACGAGGACCGCGAGAACGAGGGCGACCTGGTCGTCGCGGCAGAGCACGTGACGGCTGAGCAGATCGCCTTCTTCGTCAAGCACACCTCAGGTCTCATCTGCACGGCGATCACGAACGAGCGGGCCGACGAGCTCGAGCTGCCATTGATGGTCGCCCGCAACACCGAGTCCCAGCGGACCGCGTTCACCGTCACGGTCGACGTGATCGCCGGCACGACGACCGGGATCTCTGCGGCCGATAGAGCCGCGACCATACGTGCTCTCGTCGACCCGGGGACCCGCCCCGCCGACCTTGCTCGCCCGGGCCACCTCCACGTCCTGCGCGCCCGCGACGGCGGGGTGCTCAAGCGTGCCGGGCACACCGAAGCCGTCGTCGATCTAGCTCGCCTGGCTGGGCTCGCTCCAGCCGGCGTGCTGTGCGAGCTCGTCTCCGCCGACGGGCTCGCGATGGCGGACCACGCCGAGATCGAGCGGTTCGCCGCCGAGCACGGCATCGTGGTCGTGACGATTGCCGACCTCATCCGGCACCGCCGTCGCAACGAAGTTCTCGTCCGCCGCGTGTCGAGCGCGCGGCTCCCGACGGCATTCGGGGAGTTCACCTGTCATGCATACGAGAGCCTGATCGACCACGAGGTGCACGTCGCCCTCGTGCGCGGCAACCTCGATGGTGACCAACCGGTGCTCGTGCGCGTCCACAGCGAGTGCCTGACGGGCGACGTCTTCGCGTCGACGCGCTGCGACTGCGGTCCCCAGCTCGAGATGGCCCTGCGCAGGATCGCCGACGAGGGCACCGGGGTCGTCGTCTACCTGCGCGGTCACGAAGGGCGCGGCATCGGTCTCGCGCACAAGATCGCGGCGTACGAGCTGCAAGACGGTGGGCTCGACACCGTCGACGCGAACCTCGAGCTCGGGTTGCCCGTCGACAGCCGCGAGTACGGGATCGGGGCGCAGATCCTCGTCGACCTCGGCGTCACAGCGATGCGCCTGCTCACGAACAACCCCGCAAAGCGCGGTGGCCTCGAGGGGTTCGGGCTCGAGATCGTCGAGCGCGTCCCGATCGAGACCACCCCGACGAAGGAGAACGGTGCCTACCTACGAACCAAGCGCGACCGGCTCGGCCATCTCATCGGCGACCCGTCCGGCGTCGTGGACCCCGACTGAGCCCGACGAGGCAGGGTCATTGACCGCGAGCGAGGACGGAGCCGGTCTCCACGTCGCTGTCGCCTGGAGCCGCTTCAACGAGGAGGTCACTGCGGCGCTGCTCGCCGGCGCGCTCGCTGAGCTGGTCACCCACGGCATCGAGCGCGACGCCGTGGCCGTTGTGTCGGTCCCCGGTGCGTTCGAGCTGCCACTCGTCGCGAAGCGGCTCGCCGCAAGTGGGCGCTTCGACGCCGTCCTCGTCCTCGGCGCCGTGATACGCGGCGAGACCGGTCACTACGACGTCGTCGCCAACGAGTGCGCGCGCGGCGTCGCCCGCGCCGGACTCGACACCGGCGTGCCGGTGATCTTCGGAGTGCTGACCACGGACACAGTCGCCCAGGCCGTCGACCGCGCCGGCGGGCGCCTTGGCAACAAGGGCGCCGACACGGCGCGTGTGGCCATCGAGATGGCGAACCTGATGCGCCTGGTCGGCTGACGCCAGCTGGCGCGAGCCGTCACGGGGACGCGCGGGACCCGCAGGAAGCCGGACCCACCTGCAAGCGGTCGCTACCGTGAAGGTGTGGACGAGAACGGGACGCGCGGAGCCTCGGGACGGCATAACGACCTCACCGACGTGCCCGGGATGCGCGTCGGCCACCACGAGCGACGCAGCCGTGATTGGCTCACCGGCACGACTGTGATCCTCCCCCCTCGGGGGACCGTCGGCGCCGTCGACGTGCGTGGGGGTGGTCCGTCGTCGAGCGAGACAGACGCGCTCGCACCGACCACGCTGGTGAGCACGGTCGACGCCGTCGTCTTGTCAGGAGGCAGCAGCTACGGGCTGTCCACGGCCGCTGGCGTCCGACGATGGCTCGGCGAGCGCGGCATCGGCTTTCCTGTCGGCGACCGCCCCGGCGAGGTCGTCCCGATCGTGCCGGCGGCGTGCCTGTTCGATCTCGGTGCGGGTGGGAGCTTCACCAACCGCCCCGACGAGTCCTTCGGGCAAGCAGCGGCGGAGGGAGCAAGCACCCGCCGCGTCCGGCAGGGCTCTGTCGGTGCGGGGACGGGGGCACGCGCGGGCTCGCTGAAAGGTGGGATCGGCTCGGCGAGCATCGTCCTTGCGAGCGGGCTCACGGTCGCGGCGCTCGTCGCCGTGAACTCCGGTGGCGAGGTCGTCGACCCGGGATCCGGCGAGCTCTACGGTATGCGCCACCTCCTCTCCGGCGAGCTTCCCGCTCTCCGGCGACCGACGCCGGGCGACGCCGGGCGCGCTTGCTCGGCTCGCGACCGCATCGCACCTCGAGCACGCAACACGCTGCTCGCCGTCGTCGCGACGGATGCGATCCTCGCCAAGCACGAGTGCACCCGCCTCGCTGGGTCCGCGCACGATGGCATGGCCCGCGCCGGCGGGCCGATCCATACCATGACCGACGGCGACATCGCCTTCTGCCTCGCGACAGGTCAGCGGCCACTACCCGGCACCGCCGTCGCGGGTGGGCTCCGGCTCGAGTCGACACGTCCAGGCCAGCTCTCTGCCCTCTCGAGCGCCGCGGCCGACGTCGTGACACGGGCGATCGTCCACGCAGTCGTGGCCGCGCGCTCGGCCGCCTCGGTGGCGAGCTACCGGGACCGCTACCCGTCTGCGTTCGGCGCGCTCGGCTGAGCTGGCGAGCCACGAGCGCGCACGCAGGCAGGCCGAGGCACCGAGCGACGCCACGTGCCGGGCTAGCCGAGAGGACCGCGCTCGCTGGTCCTGGGTAGGGTGACGGACCGGACAGCAGACGCCAGGAGGAACGATGACGAGGCAAAGCGGTATAACCACGCGCCCTGGGCTTGCGGGCGCCCTCGTCGCCGGCGTCCTGGCCTCCGCTGCTCTCCTCGCCACCGGCTCGGCGGGGGGCTCCCTCGTTGCCGGCGCCGTGGGGGCCGCCGCGCCGACCCACGACCTCGTCGTCGGCTCCGCTGTCGCTCCCCCGTCGCTCGATCCGACGTCGAACGCGTCGGCGGCGATCGACGAGGTCTTCGACTACAACGTCTACCAGCACCTGGTCCAGCTCGACCCGAAGGGCGACATCGTCCCTGTCTTGGCCACGAGCTACTCGATCTCACCCGACGGCTTGCGCTACTCCTTTACGATCCGCGCCGGCGTGCGCTTCTCGAACGGCGATCCGATGACGGCGTCGGACGCCGTGTTCAGCCTGCGGCGCGCCGCCTCCCCGAGGTCGGCCTATCCCTACGCCGACCTGCTCTCGGCGATGGCGTCGGTGTCGTCCCCCAACCCTCGGACCGTCGTCGTGCGACTCAAGAGACCGGACAACCAGTTCCTCTACAGCCTCGCTGCCTACAGCAACGGCGTCGTCCTCGACCCACGGGCCGTGGACAAGATCGCTACCGACCCGATCGGCACCGGCGCCTATGTCTATGAGTCGGAGGTCCCCGGCTACGACGTCGTCCTACGCGCCAACACGCACTATTGGGGAGGTCGGCCTGCTCTCGCCCAGGTGACGTTCCGCTACTTCTCGAGCCCCGAGGCGGAGGTCGGCGCGTTGAAAAGTGGTGCCGTCGACGTCATCGACAACCTGCCCGACCCTGCGGATGTCAGCCAGTTCCTCGGCGACAAGGCCTTCCACGTCATCGACGGCCCGACGGCGGGCAAGATCCAACTGACCATCAACAACTCGTCCGGGCCACTGCGCAAGCTGAAGGTGCGCCAGGCGATCGCCTACGCGACCGACAAGAAGGCGATCCTCGAGGCCGCTGGTGACGGCTACGGCACGGTCATCGGCAGCGACGACGTACCGGGCGAGCCCTGGTACCTCCCGAGCATCGCGAAGACCTACGCCTACAACGTCGGGAAAGCGAGACGACTGCTCGCCGACGCGGGATACCCGAGAGGGTTCTCGGTGACCCTCACGCTCCCGCCGTACGGCTACGCGCTCGCAGCCGGACCCCTCGTCCAGGCAGAGCTCGCCGCAGTCGGGATCCGCGCGACGATCACCGACATCCAGTTCCCCCTCTGGATCAGCCGCGTGTTCGAGCACAGCGACTTCCAACTGACGATCATCGACCACGTCGAAGCGCGCGACATCGCCAACTACGCGAACTGCGCGTACTACTGGAAGTACCAAGGGTGCTCGACCGTCGCGCAGATGCTCGCGACGGCAGAGGGGGCGACGACGCAGTCGGGGGAGATCGCCGGCTTTCGAGCGATCGTCAAGAAGATCAACGCCGACGCGGTGAACGACTGGCTCTACAACCCGGACCAGATCACCGTCGCGGCATCCGACGTCGTCGGCCTGCCCGGCAGCGGCATCGCCGAGTCGTTCGACCTGAGCCACGTCTCGATCGGTGGCCACCTATCCGCGACGGCAAAGGCGGAGGGCTACGCGTCCTAGCTCGCGAACGCGCGCCGAGAGACGATGATCGGCTACCTCCTCCGGCGCCTCGCGACCGTGCTCGTCACCCTCGTCGGCGCGTCGATCGTCGTCTTCTCGGTGCTGAACATCCTCCCCGGCTCTCCCGCCCAGGTCATCCTCGGCCAGCAGGCCACACCCCGTGCCGTCCGCCAGCTCACCGCGCAGCTCGGCCTCGACAAGCCCGTGTGGCGCCAGTACCTCGCGTGGGCGGTCGGACTGCTCCACGGGAGCCTCGGCACGTCCTACATATCCCACGTAGCGATCGGCCAGGAGATCGGCCAGGCGCTCTCGGTCACCGGGCCGCTCGTAGGGCTCGCGATGCTCATCGGGCTCCTCGTCGCCCTGCCCGTCGGCGTCGGCGGCGCCCTGCGCCACAACAAGCTGTCCGGCAGCCTCCTCGGTGCTCTCGGCCAGGTCGGGATGGCGGTGCCGACCGTCGTCGGCGGGCTCCTGCTCATCGTCGCCTTCGCATTGCGGACCCATCTCTTCCCCTCGAGCGGCTTCCCCGGATGGTCCGACCCGCCGCAGGCACTCCGGTCGCTCGTGCTCCCCGCGGTCACGCTCGGTGTCGTCGAAGGAGCAATCCTCAGCCGGTATGTCCGGGCGTCGGTCCTCGATCAGCTCCGGTCCGACTACCTCCGCACGGCACGCGCGCAGGGTCTGCGTGTTGGCCAGGCCCTCCGACGACACGCGCTGCGCAACGCGGCGATCCCGCTCGTGACCGTCCTCGGGCTCGAGATCGCCAGCCTCGTCGTCGGCGCGATCGTGGTCGAGAACGTCTTCGACCTACCCGGGATCGGTACCTTGCTCCTCGACGCCGTGGACAACCGGGACCTGCTCACGGTCCAGGACATCGCGATGCTCGTCGCAGCGACGGTCCTCGTGCTCAGCGCCGCCGTCGACATCTCCTATCGGCTCATCGACCCACGGACACGGGGACGCTCGTGAGCCCCGTCGTCGCAGGCACCGACCCCGCAGGCCGGTCGCGCCCGCCAGACGAGGAGGTGGCTCCCGTGCCGCGCGATGGCCCTGTGCGTCGTCGGACGCGCAACCCAAGCCTCGTCCTCGGGGGCACGATCGCTGTGGCCGTCGTGCTCGCCGCGCTCGTCTCCCTCGTGTGGACACCGGACAACCCCCTCGCGGTCGACCCTGCGCTGCGGCTCGCGGGACCGAGTGGCGCGCATCTGCTCGGCACCGACGAGTACGGCCGGGACGTCCTCAGCCGGCTCATGGCGGGGAGCCAGGTGACGATGTATGTCGGGACGCTCGCGGTGCTGATTGCCGTCGGCGTCGGACTGCCTGCAGGCCTGCTGGCAGCCCAGCGCGGGGGTGTCGTCGGCCAGGTCGTGCTCCGCCTCGCCGACGTCATCTACGGGTTTCCAGCTCTGCTCACGGCGATCGTGCTCGCCGCGGCGATCGGCGCGTCGAGCACGACCGTCGCTCTGGCGCTCGGGGTCGCGTACATCCCGGTGATCGCCCGCGTGACGCGCAGCAACGCTCTCGTCGTCCTCGGCTCGGACTACGTCCTCGCGGCCCGCTCCTACGGGCGACGTCCGCTCGCCATCCTGCGCAGACATGTGCTGCCGGGCATCGCCTCGACCCTCATCGCCCAGACGAGCCTGCTCTTCTCGCTGGCCGTCCTCGCAGAGGCCGCGCTCGACTACCTCGGTCTCGGCACGACGGCCCCGACTCCGTCGTGGGGGGCGATGCTGCAAGACGGCCAGAACTACCTCGGCAGCGACGTCCTGCTCACCGTCTGGCCCAGCCTCGCTATCTTCCTCTGCGTGCTGGGCTTCAGCCTGCTCGCGGACGGCGTGGCCGATCGGCGCCACGACACCGACAGGCATCCTCGGCCCACAGACAGCGCTGGCGAGACGTGACTGGGCTGTCGGTTCGCGACCTCGAGGTCAGCTACCACGGGCTGCCGCTCGTGACTGGCGTGAGCTTCGACGTCCGCGCCGGCGAGCGCGTCGGCCTGATCGGCGAGTCGGGTTCGGGGAAGTCCCTCACCGCTCTCGCCATCATGGGACTGCTCGGAGTGGGCCTCGTTGCCCACGGTCGCGTCACGCTCGGCGGTGAAGAGCTGCTCGCTGCTCCCGATCGACGACTGTGCGAGCTGCGAGGCGACCGGATCTCCATGATCTTCCAGGAGCCCGCAACCGCCCTCAACCCGACACGGCGCATCGGCGCACAGGTGGGCGAGGCTCTCCGCGCCCACCGCGGCCTGCGGCGACGGGACCTACGGCGGGCTGTCGTCGACCTGCTCGGGCGCGTCGAGCTCCCGGAGCCGGAGCGCTACGCCCGGCTCTACCCGCACGAGCTCTCCGGCGGTCAGCGGCAACGGGTGATGATGGCGATGGCGATCTCCTGTCGCCCCGACGTCCTGCTCGCGGACGAGCCGACGACAGCCCTCGACGCGACGGTGCAGGCGAAGGTGATCAACCTGCTCGACCGGTTGGTCGACGAACAGGGATGTGCCCTGTTGCTCATCACCCACGACCTCGCGGTCGTGAGCCAGACCTGCGACAGGGTCGTCACGATGTACGGGGGCCGAGTCGTCGAGTCCGGTCCGAGTGCCGACGTGCTCGGCGCCCCCCGCCACCCCTACACTGCCGCGCTCGTCGCGACGGCGGTCGCCGCCACGCTCGACGGGCCGGCGCGGATCGGGCATCTGCCGACGATCCCGGGATCGGTCCCCGCCGAAGGACGCTTCCCCTCGGGATGCCCGTTTCGCGACCGGTGCGGGCGCGCGATCCCGAGCTGTACCGTGATGCCGGCGGACCGTCGAGATGGCGAGCGAGTCGTGGCCTGCTGGAACCCGGTCGCCGACGATACCGACGCTGCCCTCGGGGTGCGTGAGTCACAGCCGGAGCCCTCGGCTTACCCGGTATCGGCGCAACCTGAGGATCCGAGATGACCGGTGCAGACGAGGAGCCTTCTCTGCTCGCGGCCCGTGACGTCTCGAAGACCTACGGCGAGAGCTGGCGCGGCCGCTCCCAGAGTCGGGAGCGACAAGCACTGGCCGGCGTGGACCTCACCGTGACCCGAGGCGAGACCCTCGGGATCGTCGGGGAGTCCGGAGCGGGGAAGTCGACGCTCGCGCGCCTGCTCCTTGCGCTCGACGTCCCGACACGGGGCAGCGTCCGCTATCGCGGTCGCATCGTCAGCGGGCGCCCCGAACGCGAGCTGCGTGACTTCCGCCGGCACGTCCAGATCGTCTTCCAGGACCCGTCGTCGTCGCTCGACCCGCGGATGAAGGTCCACGACCTGCTCGCGGAGCCACTGCGAGCACTGGCGATCGAGGTCGACGAAGGCGAGGCCGTCCGCCGCCTCCTCGATCGGGTCGAGCTTCCCGAGTCCGCTGCGAACCGCTACGCCCATCAGCTTTCCGGGGGTCAACGTCAGCGGGTCGCGATAGCTCGCTCGCTCGGACCCTCACCCGAGGTGCTCGTGGCCGACGAGCCGGTCAGTGCCCTCGACGTCTCGGTGCGCGCGCAGATCGTCAACCTGCTCACCGATCTCGTCCTCGACACCGGACTGACGCTCGTGATCGTCTCGCACGACCTCGCGGTCGTCCGGCACCTCTGCCGACGCGTCGCTGTCCTCTATCGGGGCGCTGTCGTCGAGGCCGGCGAGACCGAGGAGATCTTCGCGGCACCCCGCCACGACCACACCCGCGAGCTTCTCGCCGCAGCTCCGCGCATTCGCGCCCGCGGGGTCGGGCCCGCGAGCGAAACGGTCGTCGGCTAGCCGGAATGTTCCTGCACGACGCGACCTGGATGGCGACCCACGACGCAACACGGAACTGGGTGCGGTGGTGGACTCGGACATGCCCGCCAACGCATCGAAGCCATGCTTGATTGACGAGGGGGAAACATGGGGCCACAATTGTGGCATGAGCACTGAGCCACTCCGATCCGTGCGGGACCACCTCTCTGAGGTCATTGACCGGGTCGAGTACCAGCACGAGCGTGTCGTCGTTACCCGCAACGGCCGAGATGTGGCTGTGCTCGTCAGCCCGGAAGACCTCGCGGAGCTGGAAGAGACGATCGACGTGTTGAGCGATCCCGAGGCGCTGGCAGATATCCGAGAAGCCGACCTGGCTTATGCGCGCAATGACGTGGCTCGCGGAGTCGACGCTGTGCGACGGCTCCGTGGGTGAACGCCGTAGACGACGACGACTACGAGCTCGTCCTCACGCCGCCGGCCCGGCGTGCCATCACCGATCGGCTCCCCGAGTGCGTCGCCGCGGCCGTTGTCGACTTCCTCACGACCGCACTGGTTGCACAGCCGAAGCGTGTCGGCCAGCCACTCCGCAACGACCTTATGGGGATCTGGTCGGCTCGCCGGGGAACCTACCGAGTCCTCTATCGCGTGCTCGACGAGCCTCGCGAGGTCGTCCTCCTCCGCATCGAGCACCGCCGGGACGCCTACCTGCGCCGGTGAGCAGGGCCTACCGGCCGATCCCCGATCCCGAACGTCAATATGCCTTTCTAGCAGCGACGATCTGCACTGAGAACGCTTCAAGAGTGACGCAGCGTCACAAGCGAGCAGGCCATGCGCGGCTTCTCGCTGGTCATCATCGGACACGAGATGGGTCGTAGCGACCGTGGGTCCGTCGACCAGCTGGTAGAGACCGGTGACGAGGCGCTCCACGATCTCGCTCGCGATGGTCCCGTCCGGTGTCGACAGGCACTGCGACGCGCTCGTGCCGCTCACCGCGGTCCCTTCCCACGTGCACTTGGATCAGCAGGTGCAGCACGCGTTGCCGGGCGACCCCCGCCGCGTGGATCAGGGAAGGGTCCTCCACCCTTCCGGCACATCGGGCCCGCGGCAACACCTCGACGAGGCCGCGCGCTCTCCGGTTTTCGTAGTACGCCAAGCAGCTGGAGATCCACGAGCCGGCCTACAACCATGGCGTCGCCGACCAAGACAGCCTGCACGCCATCGACCATGCCCTTGCTGTCGAAGACGCCGGGGAGGATCCCGACCGCTGGCTGGTCCTCGGTCCCGACCGCGCCGGGAACCTTCTCGAGGTTGTCGTCACGACCACACGGGAGGGCGCCCAGCTGACCATCCCCCAGCTGACCATCCATGCCATGCCCATGCGCGCGAAGTTCCGGAGGTTGCTCGATCCATGACCAAGCCCCAGGTCTACGGCCACACCGACTCTGGCCGTCCCATCACCGATGCCGAGATCGAAGCCCTCGCCAAAGAAGCAGAGGCCGGCTACGACGTGGGCATGCTGCTCGCTCGCCGCGGACGACGGGGCCGGCCCTCGCTCGGATCTGCGCTGGCGCGCGTCGAGTCGGTCCGGCTCGACCCCGAGCTCCGAGCCAAGCTGGCCGAACGGGCACAACCGCGGTGCCCGACATGCTCTGCGAGATAACGCTCCAGACAGCGCTTGCCGTGCTGGACCTGAGCCATTCCACGACCACCTGGCTACCGAAGCGACCCTTCGGTCCTACGCATCGTCGAGCCCAGCGCTCGCTTCTCCGATCCTCGGTGACCGCGAGCCTGCACGACCGAGGAGCTCGCCCATGCGAGCTGCCTGGCCAGCGTCCTTCGGGCGCTCTTCGGGAAGTCTGCGACGACGAGGCCGGCACCGGCGCGATCGAGCTTCACGACCCGGAAGATCGACACCGCCGCCTTGTCGAGGTCGACCTCCGACCAGCCCAGCCCGCACAGCTCGCCACGCCGGCGCATCGTCGCGACCGCGACGCGGAGAAAGCTCGACCAGCGCACGTCGCCGTCGCTGCTCGTCGCGTCAACCTCGTCGAGGAGCTGCTTGACGATCAGCCCGTCGCGCGGCGACGGCTCCGGCGCCCGGGCCTTCGGCGGCGACGCGTGCTCGGCAGGGTTCTTCCCGATCCAGCACCGACGCACTGCCTGGGCGAACACGAGCGACAGCATCATAGGGACCTTGCGCACCGTGCCAGGGGCGGGACCGATCCCGCTCCGTCCACCACCGCGCAACAGCTCGTCGTAGAGGCGGTCCAGGTCCTCCGCGCTCACGCGGTTGACCGGGTGCCTCGCGACCGAGCCCATGCCCCTGTGCTGCCCTCGTTGCGTCGCCGTCGGGTCCAGCTCGTTGTTTGTGACCAGAATGTGACCACGATGAAGGCTGACGAGTCGTCGCCGGAGCTCACACGACGCTGACCTGGCCTTTTGCTGGCAGCCCCAACGGGATTCGAACCCGTGTCTCCACCTTGAGAGGGTGGTGTCCTAGGCCTCTAGACGATGGGGCCATGCGCCGGCCGGCGCGGCACGAGCCGCACGAGCCGGGGTGAAATGGTAGCGGACCTGCAGTCGGACGTCGGCTACAGGATCGCCCCTCGGTTGCCGGAAACGCCCCGGCAACCCAACGTCCCGCCGACCACGGAGGCGGCGGGACGTCTCGCTCGGGGGGGAGGACTCGAACCCCCAATGACAGGGCCAGAACCTGTTGTGTTGCCGATTACACCACCCCCGAATGGGTGCTCGGAGAGCTTAACAGCTGACCAAGGGAGGTCCGCCAGGTCGACCTGCCGGGTCCCGGGGGACGACAGGGCGCGGACCCGGGCCGAGGGTGGAAGGTCGGTGGAGCGGAGGATCCGCTCAACCCGCCGCCCAAGGTGTGTTGACGTAGCCGATCAGCCGTCCGACAGCCACACCCGTCGCCTGTCGCCAGAGCTCGTCGAACTGCTGGTAGAAGGCCTTCTCCGAACCCACTGCGGGCGAGACGTGCACGACGAGCCCGGCCTTCGAACCTGCTCCCGTCGTCCAGAGGGCGTCGATCGCGTCGGTCACGACCACGACGGACGCGCGGGCAGGTAGGGCTGCCGAGACCTGGACGAGCGCCGACGCCGCGTCGTCCGCGACGACGCTCGACAGGTTGGAGCGAGCGACCCCGGAGCCAGCCAGCCAGTCCTCTCCGACGGCGACCTCGCTGGGGCTGCCGGCTAGGGCAGGAGACCCGGTCACGACGACCTGCGGCGCTGCGTGCGCTCGATAGAGGGCAAGCGCCTGCTCGAGCCGCGCCAGGTAGTCGGGTCCCGGCGCAGTTCCGACGACCGGAGCGCCGAGGACGACGATCGCCTGCGAACGTGGGCTCGCTGCCGCCGACGTCGGCAGGTGCGACGCCGAGACGACCTGGTAGCCGCTGACGACGACGTAGACGATGGCTGCGAGCACGGCGAAGTAGAGGAGCTTGAAGGCCCAGCGGATGGGTGCGAAGAGGAACACGGCAGCGAGGCGAGCGCTCAGCCGGATCCGAGGCGAGCGAGCGCTGCCTCGATCCGCTCGAGAGTCCGATCGCGCCCGAGGACCACGAGCGACTCGAACAGCGGCAGCCCCGTTGCTCGGCCCATGACCGCCACCCGTACGGGCGCCTGCGCCTTCGCGAGCTTGCGGTCCACGGTCGACGCGATGCCCGCGAGGAGCTCCTTCAGCGTCTCGGCAGCCCAGTCACAGGAGCGAAACGCGTCCCGAGCCTGGCCGAGCACCACAGGGGCGGTGTCGTCTCCGGCGACGAGCTTGGCAAAGGCGTCGACGTCGGGCTCGAACGGCGTCGCGAAGAGGAACTCGACTAGGGCCGGGACCTCGCCGAGGGTCGCCACCCGCTCTTGGACCAGTGGCGCGAGTGCGTCGAAGGCGGCCGCATCGAAGGCTTGCTCCGGCCACGGGGCCACCGGGGGTGCGAGAAAGGGTGCAGCGCGCTCGCGGAGCTCGGGCAGGGCGAGGGCGCGCAGGTAGAGGCCGTTGAAGTGCTGCAACCGCTTCTCGTCGAAGAACGCCGGCGAGTGGTTGACGTCCTCGAGCCGGAACTCCGCGACGAGCTCGTCCAGGCTCAATAGCTCCCGCCCGTCCGCCGGCGACCAGCCGAGCAGCGCCAGGTAGTTGCGCATCGCTTCTGGCAGGTACCCAAGCGCGCGGTAGTCCTCGACGGCCACCCGGTCGCGGCGCTTCGAGAGCTTCTGGCGCTTGTCGTTGACGAGCACCGGCAGATGCGCGAACGTCGGCGTTGCCTCGTCCGTCAACGCGCCCCAGAGCAGGATCGCCTTCGGCGTCGTCGGAAGGTGCTCCTCGGCGCGAATGACGTGGGTGATCCGCATGTCCAGGTCGTCGACCACGACGGCGAGGACGAAGAGCGGATCGCCGTTCGACTTGACGACGACGAAGTCCTCGATCGACGCATTGGCGAACTCCACGTCGCCCCGCACGAGGTCGTGGACGACGGTCGTGCCCTCGTCCGGCGTCCGGAAGCGGAGAGCCCGACCGGGCCCGGGAGCGAGAGCGCGGTCGCGACAGTGACCGTCGTAGCCCGGAGTCGGGTTCCCCGGATGCCGGGACTCGAGGTCGGCGCGGCTGCAATCACACGCGTAGAGGTGGCCTGACCGAACGAGGCGATCTGCAGCCTGCTCGTAGAGCGCCCTCCGCTCGGACTGTCGGTACGGCCCTTCGTCCCAGTCGATCTCCATCCATCGCAGCGCGGACAAGATCCCAGCCGTCCAGGACTCGTCGCTGCGCTCGCGGTCGGTGTCCTCGATGCGCAGCACGAAGGTACCACCGAGCCGGCGGGCGAACAGCCAGTTGTAGAGGGCCGTCCGGGCCCCGCCGACGTGGAAGTAGCCAGTCGGCGACGGTGCGAAGCGCACGCGGGGCGCCGTTGTCACGGCGTTCACCCGTCGACGAGGCTGATCGCCTGGGTCGGACACGACGCGACCGCCTCCTCGACGGACGCACGGCGATCCTCCCCGGGAGTCTCGTCGAGGACGTAGAGGAAGCCGTCGTCACGCACCTCGAAGATCCCGGGCGCGACCGCCATGCAGACGGCATTGCTCTGACAGCGATCGAAGTCGACGACGATGCGCACGTGGATCCTCCTCGGCAAGTCCCTGGCCGGTCGGATCAAGCCAACCGGTCATCAGATGGTGCGGGCTGCGCCTTGCAGCGTAGCCAGCGCTCCACGTGGCGGGGGTGGTCGAGCGTTACGCTGCACCCGATATGCCGTCGACCACGCGCCGCGTGCGCCTCATTGGCGCAGCTGTGGTCCTGGCTGCTGGCGCTATCGGGATAGCGGCCGCAACCGGTGCGTTCGGGCCGAGTGCCGCGGAGATCGCTGCCGAGCGTGCCGCTGCGGCAGCGGCGCGGGCCGCAGCCGCCAAGCACCGTCTCCTCGTCGCTGAGACACGGACGGCGGACCTCGCGTCTCGCCACGTCGCCGTTGTGCTCCCGTCGAGGACCGGAGCACCTGCGCCAGCGGCGCCCGCCCGGCTCTTCTCGTCGCCACTGGCTCGGCACGCGGTCTACGGGTTCGTCCCGTACTGGGAGCTCGGCGCGCTCGACCACGCGGATTACACGGACACGAGCGTGCTCGCGTACTACGGGGTCGAAGTCGGTGCGACAGGCGGGATCCTGCACTCGGGCAACGGCTGGATCGACCTGGCCGCGCCCGCGTTCTCGTCGTTCGTCACGAGTGCGCACCAAGCCGGCGACCGGGTGCTCCTCACTGCATCGACGACAGACCCCGGCGTGGTGCACGACCTCGCTCGCTCTCCCTCCTCGACCGGTGCGAGGCTCGGGGAGCAGCTCGCCGCCGTTGCCCTCGCCGGGCATCTCGACGGCATCGACCTCGACATCGAGGGGCGCTCCACGAACGACCGGGCCGGCTTTGTCCGCTTCGTCTCGTCCCTCACCCAGGCGTTCCACGCCGCCGACCCGACAGGACAGGTCGCACTCGACACCTACCCCCAGTCCGCCGCCTACGCCGGCGACTTCTTCGACGTCGCGAAGCTCGCCCCAGAGGTCGACACCGTCGTCGTCATGGCCTACGACATGGTCGACCCGGCAGCAGCGTCGGCGAACTCCCCGCTCGCCAGCCCGACGCTCGGGCTGTCCGACGTCGGATCCCTCCTCGGCTACGTCAAGGTCGTCCCCGCGGCGAAGCTCGTCCTCGCGCTGCCGTTCTACGGCTACGACTTCACGACCGCGAGCAGCGCACCGGGCGCCGCCGCCCTCACGAGCCCGACCGCGGTGACCTACGCCTCGATCATCGCCGCTGGACACCCTGCGAGGTGGGACAGCGCGTCCGAGACCCCTTACGCCGTCTACAAGAACGGCCAGAGCTGGCACGAGATCTGGTACGACGACCCTGTGTCGCTCGCCGTGAAGACCGCGCTTGCAGCCGACCTCGGGCTCGGAGGGGTCGGCGCATGGGCCCTCGGACAGCAGGGCGGCTCGTCCGCGATGCTCGAAGCCCTCGACGGAGGTCGTCCTCCGGTCAAGCTGCCGCTCGCCGCCCACGGGGGCGTATCGGGCGCCGCAGGCTAGGAGGAAGCAGGCGCGTCCGCCTCGGAGGCGTGGCGCATGAGGCGCGACTTGCGACGAGCGGCCTGGTTGGGGTGGATGACGCCCTTGGCTGCGGCCTTGTCGATCCTGCGGATCGCCGCGACGACCTTGTCCTGGGCATCGTCAGACGACGCCGTGACGGCGGCGAGGGCACTCTTGGTACGGGTGCGCAGCTCAGAGCGCACGGCCTTGTTGCGCTCCCGGCGAACCTCGTTTTGCTTGATGCGCTTGATCTGACTCTTGATGTTCGCCATTAAGGGTTCCTTCGAGGCGCTCGACGACGAATGCGAGATGTTAGCAGCCGCCCTGACGCCGCAGCACCCGGCGCGCAAGGTGGCACGATGTCGGGTGTGGTCGACCCCGCGAGGATCCGGAACTTCTCGATAATCAGCCACGTCGACCACGGCAAGTCGACTCTTTCCGACCGGATCCTCGAGATCACCGGCGCGGTCGACGCGCGCGACATGCGCGAGCAGTACCTCGACTCCATGGACATCGAGCGCGAGCGCGGCATCACGATCAAGGCCCAGAACGTCCGCGTCGACTGGCGCGGCAACATCCTCCACCTCATCGACACGCCGGGCCACGTCGACTTCGGCTACGAGGTGAGCCGGAGCCTCGCCGCCTGCGAGGGCGTCGTGCTGCTCGTCGACGCCTCGCAGGGCATCGAGGCCCAGACGCTCGCCAACTGCTACCTCGCACTCGAAAGCGACCTCGAGATCGTCGCAGCGCTCAACAAGATCGACCTGCCCGCTGCCGACCCGGACCGCTACGCGGGAGAGATCGAGCGAGTGCTCGGCATCGACGCCGACAGCGTGCTCCGGATCTCGGCAAAGACCGGCGAAGGCGTCGATCTCCTCCTCGACGCCGTCGTCGAGCGGATCCCGCCGCCCGGCGGCGATCCCGACGCAGCCCTTCGGGCTCTCATCGTCGACTCCTACTACGACCAGTACCGCGGGGTGGTGAGCGCGATCCGCGTCGTCGACGGCACCCTGCGCTCCGGGGCGCGCGTCCGCTTCTTCCAGGCGAGCTCGACGCACGACGTCGAGGAGGTAGGCGTACGGCTGCCGCTCCCGACGCCGGTCGGCGAGCTCGGGCCCGGCGAGGTCGGCTACCTCGTCGCAGGGGTGCGCAACGTCGGGGAGGCGCGCTCCGGCGAGACCGTCACCGATGCCGCCCGACCGGCCTCCGAGCCGCTCCCGGGCTACCGCCACCCGAAGCCGATGGTCTTCTGCGGGCTGTACCCGGTCGACGGCGACGAGTTCCCGGACCTGCGCGACGCCCTCGAGAAGCTCCAGCTCAACGACGCGAGCATCACGTACCAGCCGGAGACCTCGGCCGCCCTCGGCTTCGGGTTCCGCTGCGGGTTCCTCGGCCTGCTCCACATGGAGATCGTGCGCGAGCGCCTCGAGCGCGAGTTCGACCTGTCGCTCATCGCGACAGCGCCGTCGGTCGCCTACGTCGCGCACCTGACCAACGGCACAGTCGAGCTCGTCGACAACCCTGCGTCGATGCCCCCCCAGCAGACGATCGCCGAGATCGAAGAGCCGCTGCTGCGGATCACGATCCTGTCGCCGGCCGAGTACACCGGCACGATCATGGAGCTGTGCCAGGCACGGCGCGGACGACTCGACCGGATGCAGTACCTGTCGGCGGAGCGCCTCGAGCTCGTCTACACGCTCCCGCTCGCCGAAGTCGTCGTCGACTTCTTCGACCAGCTGAAAAGCCGGACGAAAGGCTATGCCAGCCTCGACTACGAACCGGCAGGTCTCGAGGTGGCGAACCTGGTCAAGGTCGACATCTTATTGAACGGTCAGGCCGTCGACGCGTTCTCGGCGATCGTCCACCGCTCGAAGGCCGACGAGTACGGGCGCAAGATGGCGCAGAAGCTGCGCGAGCTCATCCCGCGCCAGCTCTTCGACGTGCCGATCCAGGCTGCGATCGGCGGCCGGTTCATCGCGCGCGAGACGGTGAAGGCCAAGCGCAAGGACGTCCTCGCCAAGTGCTACGGAGGTGACATCACGCGCAAGAACAAGCTGCTCGAGAAGCAAAAGGCCGGGAAGAAGCGGATGAAGTCGATCGGACGCGTCGAGATCCCGCAGGAGGCGTTCGTCTCGGCACTTCGCCTCGACGACTGATGCCGGCGCGCCCGATGAGCTGCACGTTCGTGAGCCACGTGGCCGATCCACTTGCCGTCGCACGAGGCTTCGTCGCCACGAAGGTCCACTCCGCCCTGGGCGGACCGCCCGAGCTGCTCGAGGAGTACCGCACCCCGCCCGGGGACCCGGGACTGTTCGGCCCTGGGTCTGCCGTCTGGCAGGTGCATGGCGACCTGCCCGCGATGCTCGTCGGAGGCATCTCCTCGCTCATGCTCCAGAGCCTTCACCCCGCGGCGATGGCAGGCGTCGACGAGCACTCACGCTATCGCGACGACCCGCTCGGTCGCCTGCGGCGCACGACACGCTTCGTCGCCGGCACCACGTTCGGCGGGCTCGGCCTCGTCGAGACCCTCGTCGACGAGGTCCGCCGCATCCACCGCCGCGTGCGCGGCACGACCGCTCAGGGCACCGCCTACGCCGCGGACGATCCGGCCCTCCTGACGTGGGTGCACGTGGCAGAGGTCTGGAGCTTCCTGCGCTCCTACCAGCGCTACGGCACGCGGCCCCTGCTGCGCAGCGAGAAGGACCGCTACCTCGACCGCACCGCCGAGATCGCCGTGCTCCTCGGCGCCTGCGAGGTGCCCCGCTCGGTCGAGCAGGTCCGGTCGTACCTGCAGGCCGTCCGGGGAGACCTCGCGGCCACCCCGGCGGCATTGGAGGCTGTCCGCTTTCTGCGCACTCCGCTGAGCGACGGCGTCACCGACCGCCTCGCGCACCACGCGATCGTCGACGCTGCTGTCGACCTGCTCCCCGGCTTCGCCCGCCGCGAGCTCGCTCTTCCCGATCGAGGGATGCTCGAGCGTGGCCGCGTGCGAGCCACCATGACGAGCGTCGCCGCAGTGCTGCGTTGGGGGCTCGGACCCTCGCCCGTCGTCGGGGTGGCGACGCAGCGGGCCCTCGCCAGCTCGGTCGAGCACCGACGGGCACAGGCCGTCGACCAGCACTCGGTAGAATCGAGTGCCAACACCGGCCCGGGTTCCCGGGCCCTGCCCGCCGGGCGGGCAGAGTTGCGCGACGCGACGGAAGGGTGAGAGCAGGTCATGCTCGACGCGAGGAAGACTGCCATCTTGCGCAAGGTGGTGACAGAGCACATCGAGACCGCGCAACCCGTGGGGTCGTCCCACGTCGTCACGGATCCCACCATCGGGGTGTCCCCGGCGACCGTGCGAGCCGACATGGCGGCACTCGAGCGAGAGGGCTACCTCACCCACCCCCACACGAGCGCCGGACGCATCCCGACCGACAAGGGCTACAGGTTCTTCGTCGACAACCTGACCGACGAACCGCTGCTCGACCAGAAGAGCAGCGAGCAGGTGAGCGACTTCTTCGCACGCGCGCACGGTGAGCTCGAGCGCATGCTGCGCGACACGTCCCAGCTTCTCTCGCGACTGACAGACCACGCAGCGGTCGTCGTCGCGCCGACACACGAGGTCGCGGCCGTTCGGTCGTCACTGCTCACGCGGCTCGCGCCCCGGGTCGTGCTCCACGTCGTCGTGCTCGCGAACGGTGTCGTCGAGAAGCATGCTGTCGACGTCGACGAGTCGACGTCGGACGAGACGATCGCGGAGGCCAACGACGTGCTCGCCGAGCACCTCTGCGGCAAGACCCTCGGTCGCGTCCCGGCACCCGTCCTGACCGGCCGTCCCGAGCTCGACGAGATCATCGCTCGGTGCTGCCGCGGGCTCGCCGACGGCGAGGGCTCCAAGCCGCTGGCGGATCCCGACGACGTCTACGTCGGCGGCGCCGCGCGCATGGCCCAGCAGTTCACCGCCGTCGACCAGGTCCGGGAGGTGCTCTCGATCCTCGAGCAGTCCTTCGTGGTCGTCTCGCTCCTGCGCGACGTCCTCTCGACGGGCCACTCGGTGTCGATCGGCGCGGAGAACCGGGTCGACTCGCTGGCCGAATGCTCGATCGTCGTCGCACCTTACGAAGTCGACAACGAGGTCGTCGGCACGATCGGCGTCCTCGGCCCGACCCGGATGAACTATCCGCAGGCGCTCGCAGCCGTCGCCGTGGTGAGCCAACGGCTTGGCCGGCAGCTGTCGCGGGGCTGACCGAGGAGAGCCGCCATGACCACGGACTACTACGACTTGCTCGGGGTCGGACGTGACGCGTCCGACGACGAGATCAAGCGCGCGTACCGCAAGCTCGCACGCGCGCTCCACCCGGACGCAAACGGTGGAGACCCCGACTCCGAGGCCCGCTTCAAGGAGGTGACCCTCGCCTACGAGACCCTCCGCGACCCCGAACGCCGGCGACGCTACGACACCTTCGGGCCCGAGGGGATGCGCGGCACGGGGGCCGGAAGCGGCGACATGTTCGGCGGTGGGCTCGGCGACCTGTTCGACGCGTTCTTCGGGGGCGCCAGCGCGGGAGGGCGGCAAGCGGGCCCTCGGCGCGGCGAGGACGTCGAGATCGTCCTCGACCTGCGCTTCGAAGAGGCTGTGTTTGGCGTCGAGCGCTCGGTCACCTGGCGGGGTCTCGTGACCTGCGCGACCTGCTCGGGATCCGGGGCGCGCCCGGGCACGACGCCGACGACGTGCCCGGACTGCCGGGGCAGCGGTCAAGCGCGCCGCGTGCGGCAGTCCATCCTCGGACAGGTCGTCACGACCGTTCCGTGCCCGCGCTGTCATGGCTACGGCGAAGTGGTCACCTCCCCGTGCCCGGACTGCCGCGGCGAAGGCCGCCGTCAGCAAGACCGCTCCCAGACTGTCCAGATCCCACCGGGAGTCGACGAGGGGACGACACTGAGGGTCTCGGGGGCCGGATCGGCACCTCCCCGCGGGGGTGTGCCGGGCGACCTCTACGTCCACCTGCGCGTCGCCCGCCACGAGCGCTTCGTCAGGTCCGGATCCGACCTGGTCACGCAGCTCCACGTCGCCTTCACCCAGGCGGCCCTCGGCGCGTCGCTCGACATCGAGACCCTGGACGGCACCGAGACGATCGAGCTCGCAGCGGGCACCCAGACCGGCAGGGTCGTCAAGATCCGCGGCCGGGGCGTGCCGCACGTGCGGGGCCGCGGACGAGGGGACCTCCACGTCGAGATCGTCGTCGACACGCCGACGTCGCTCGACAAGGAGCAGGAGCGCCTCGTGCGCGAGCTCGCACGTGCCCGGGGCGAGGAGGTCGCGAGCGGCGAAGGAGGGCTGTTCTCCCGCATCCGCTCGAGCCTCGGTTGACCGCAGGCGAGACGCGCGCCCGACTCGACGAGCTGCGACGGGCCGCCACCTTGGTCTACGTCGACGACGTGGAGGCTCCTGCAGTCGACGCGACCGATGCACACCACCTTCGCCACACGCTCCGCCTCGGCCCGTCCGAGACGGTCGTCGCCTGCGACGGGCTGGGGAGCTGGCGCGCGTGCCGCCTGGCCGCTCCGGTCACGTCGCCAGCGAGCGGCACCGGCGTGCGGCGGCGGCGTGGCGACAAGCACGGACCTTCGGAGACAGCCGGGTCGGTGCTCGAGCCGCTCGAGCCCGTCGGCCCGATCCTCTGCGATGCACGCCCCGACCAGCCCGTCACGGTCGCCTTCGCGATCACGAAGGGCGACCGCCCCGAATGGACGGTCCAAAAGTTGACCGAGCTCGGCGTGGACGAGATCGTCCCGCTTGTCACGGCGCGCACGATCGTCCGGCTCGGCCCCGAGGAGCTGCAGCGACGTGCTGGGCGTTTGCGTCGCGTCGCCCGGGAGGCTGGTTCGCAGTGCCGACGGACGCACCTGCCCGCGGTTCACGAGCCGACGTCGTTCGCTCTCGCGCTCACGCGCCTTCCCCGTTCGGCACAGCTGGCCGAGCCGGGCGGCGAGGCGCTCTGCCCGACGACGACGGCCGTCCTCGTCGGGCCGGAAGGTGGCTGGGACCCCGCCGAGCTCGCCTGCGGGCTCGGCACGCTCGACCTCGGTCCGACCGTCCTGCGGGCCGACACCGCCGCTCTCGTCGCCGCGGTGCTCCTCGGGGCCCAACGCGCCGAGCAGTTGCGGCGAGCTGCAGGACAGTGACGAAAGCCAAGGTCGAGCTGCTGGCCGGAGTAGCGTGGACGGCAAACGAGCGGGCATGAGATGGATGGCGGCCACCGATGTCAGAGAACCTCCTAGAAGGCGACAGCGACGAGAGCGAGAGCGAGAGCGAGCCGACCGGGTACGCCGCCATCGTCGGAGCGCGGCTGCGTATCGTGCGTCGCCAGAAGCGGCTCTCGCTCCAAGCGGTCGAGGCGGCGTCCGCCCACGAGTTCAAGGCGTCGGTGCTCGGCGCCTACGAGCGCGGAGAGCGCGCGATCTCCGTCCCGCGCCTGCAGCGTCTCGCGCGCCTCTACGACGTCCCCGTCGACCAGCTGCTGCCGGGCGAGCTCGCACAGAGCGGGGAGCTCGGACCACGGTCGACAGCGAGCACGCTGCTCGACCGCGGCGACAAGATCCGCATTGACCTCGCGAAGCTCAAGGACCGGACTGGCCCCGAGGCCGCTGCTCTCCAGCGCTTCCTCGCCACCATCCAGGTCGAGAGGCAGGACTTCAACGGCCAGGTCCTCACTGTCCGGCGCGACGACCTTCGTGTCATCGGCGCGACGCTCGGGCTCGGCGTGACCGAGATGGTCGAGCGACTCGACGAGCTCGGGATGCTCTACCGTCCCTGATCTCCCGCTGGCACACGTCGTCGACACCGGCGCAGGGGTGGTGCAGCAGAGCGTCGCGCACCCCGAGCGCGTTCGGCCACCCGTCGCCGGGTGTGAGCTCGGCGTCTACATCCACGTCCCGTTCTGCTCGCACCGCTGCGACTACTGCGCCTTTGCCACCTGGACGGGCCGGGAGCACCTCATGGCCGACTACGTCGCGGCGGTGAGGACCGAGATGGCGTACGCCTACGACCGTGGCCTGCGCGCCGCCGACACCGTCTTCGTCGGGGGTGGCACCCCGTCGCTGCTGCCGGCGGAGTTGCTTGCCGAGCTCGTCTCGAGCGTCCACCGAGCGCCGGGCGCGGAGATCACGGTCGAGTGCAACCCGGAGTCGACCACCGTCGATCTGCTCTCTCGCTTGCGCGCGGTCGGCGTCAATCGGATATCACTCGGCGTCCAGTCGGTCCACGCCCACGTCCTGTCCGGCCTCGGCCGTCGGCAGGTGCCGGGATCGGTCGAGCGCGCGGTCGGGGCCATCGGGGACGCCGGCTTCCCGACGTTCAACGTCGACCTCGTCTACGGCGGTGCCGGCGAGACCGACGACGACTGGCGCCGGACGCTCGAGTCCGTCCTCGCCCTCGATCCGTCTCCCCCCCACGTGAGCGCGTACGCGCTGACCGTCGAAGCAGGAACGCCGCTCGCACGCGACAGCGTGCGTCACCCTGACGACGACGTCCAGGCAGACCGCTACGAGATCCTCGACGAGACGATGACCGGCGCGGGCCTCGCGTGGTACGAGCTGTCGAACTTCGCGCGAGCGGGGCACGAGTGCCGGCACAACGTCGCCTGCTGGCGCCAGGGCGACTACCGCGGGTTCGGTTGCGCCGCACACAGCCACGCAGCGGGTCGGCGCTCCTGGAACATCCGCTCGATCGAGCGCTACATCGCCGCCGTCCGCAGCGGGGGCATCGCCACGGTCGGCGAGGAGGTCCTCGAGCCCCACCGGCGTGCACTCGAGCAGCTCGAGCTCGCGCTCCGCACCCGGGACGGCGTGCCCGTCGAGGTGCTCGACCCCGTGGACGGGCTCGAGCAACTCCTCGAGCGCCGGGGAGACCGGTTCGTTCTCACCCGACGGGGGCGGCTCCTTGCCAACGAGGTCCTCGTGCGGTTGCGCGTCCCGTCGTGCCAGACGAGCACGTGAGCTGGGCGATTGCTACGCTGCGTGGCAGCAGGTGCCCGTGGATGACATGAGACATCACGAAAGGTCTGCCTGCTGCTACGCTGCGTGACCATGAGCGAGCCCGTCCACTGGCTGAGCACGAGGGAGGCGTCGGAGCAGCTCGGGGTGAACCTGCGGACCCTCTACCGCTTCATCGACGAAGGCGAGCTGCCGGCGTACAAGTTCGGCCGAGTCATCCGGCTGCGCGAGCCCGACCTCGAACGCTTCGTCGAGGCCGCCCGCATCACGCCGGGCAGTCTCGAGCACCTCTACCCCGAGCCAGTGCGACCGGTAACCCGGTGAGCCCGAGCGACGGGTCCGGCATGCCCGGCACGTGCCCGTTCTGCCAGATCGTCGCGGGCACGCTCCCGGCGAGGTTCGTGTGGGAGACCGACACGGTCGTCGCCTTCCGGGACATCGCCCCTGTCGCACCGACACACGTGCTCGTCGTCCCGCGGACCCACGTTGCCGACGCACTCGCCCTCGAGCCAACCCACGCAGCCCTCCTCGCCGAGATGTTCGCCGTCGCCCGCCGCGTCGCCGAGGCCGAGGGCGTCGCGAGCTCGGGCTTCCGGCTCGTGTTCAACGTCGGAAGCGACGGGGGCAACACGGTCGGTCATCTCCACCTCCACGTGCTCGGAGGTCGGCCGATGGCCTGGCCTCCCGGTTGAGCACGAGGCGATGAGCCACCGATCCGCCGGCGCGTCCGAGGCAGCGCCTGCTGGTAGCCTGCACGAGGTAGACGTGTCCCCGACGCAGGTCAAGATCCGAGTCCCCGGGAACGACCTCATGGTCGGCCTGTTGGGTGAGCGCGACGAGCTTCTCCGGCTCGTCGAGAGCTCGTTCGTCGGTACGGCGATCCACGTACGCGGCAACGAGATAACGATCGACGGGCCCGACGCACGCCAAGCCGGCCGCGTCTTCGACGAGCTCGTCCTGCTGCTCGAGTCGGGGCAGTGGCTGGACCCGCCCCACGTCGGGCGGACGATCGAGATGGTCCGAGCCGATCTGCGCCCCTCGGAGGTCACGAGTGCCGAGGTCCTGCGCAACGCGCGCGGCAACACGGTCCGGCCGAAGACCCCGGGCCAGCGCCGCTACGTCGACGCGATAGCCGAGTGCATGATCACGTTCGGGATCGGGCCTGCCGGGACGGGCAAGTCCTACCTCGCCGTCGCGCAGGCGGTCCAAGCGCTCCAGGCCAAGCAGGTGGGCCGGATCATCCTGGCCAGACCCGCTGTCGAAGCCGGCGAGCGGCTCGGCTTCCTGCCTGGCGACCTCATGGCAAAGGTGGACCCCTACCTGCGACCCCTCTACGACGCCCTCTACGACATGCTTGGCGCTGAGGGTACCCAGCGGCTCATCGAGCGCGGCGCGATCGAGGTTGCTCCGCTGGCGTTCATGCGCGGACGCACGCTCAACTCCAGCTTCGTCATCCTCGACGAAGCGCAAAATACGACACCGGAGCAGATGAAGATGTTCCTCACGCGCATCGGCTTCGGGACCAAGGCGGTCGTGACGGGGGACGTCACCCAGATCGACATCGCGGCGGGCCGTTCGGGCCTGGTCGGGCTCGAGCGCATCCTCGACGGCATCGAGGGCCTCGCGTTCGTCCGCCTCGGCGAGCAGGACGTCGTGCGGCACCGGATCGTGCGCGACATCGTCTCGGCATACGACCGCGCCGCAAGCGCCGCAGACAGCTGAGGTCGGGGCCGTGCCGATCGAGGTCTTCGTCGCGGACGAGCAGTCGGCGCGCCCGGTCGACTGCCCCCGCTGGGCTGCTCTCGCCCATGGCGCGCTCGTCGCAGAGCGCGTCCGCGGCGACGCAGAGCTCTCGGTGCTGTTCGTCGACGAAGAGGCGATCACCGCTTTGAACGAGCGCTTCCTCGGCCACCAAGGCCCGACGGACGTCCTCTCGTTCCCCATCGAAGACGACCCGGCGCCGTCGGGTCGAACCCCGGACGGCGGGGGCAGTGGACCGGGCTGGGAACCGGTCGACGAGGACGACCTCCCGACGCTCCTCGGCGACGTCGTCATCTGCCCGGAGGTGGCCTGGCGTAACGCCCCCGAGCACGCCGGCACCTACGAGGACGAGATCGCGCTGCTCCTCGTCCACGGCATCCTCCACCTGCTCGGTATGGACCACGAGCTCGAAGCCGAAGCGGAGGCCATGGAGGCCCGGGAGCAGGAGCTGCTGGCCGCGCTCCACCGGGCAGCAGATCCGGGAGGGGCCCTTTCGTGACGTCGTCCCCGCTCCTCGCGTCGAGCCTCGGCGCCTCGGACGCGGGAGTCCTTGTCGCAGTCCTTGTCCTGCTCGCGATCTCCGCCGTCCTCGCGCTCGCCGAGACGGGCCTCGTCCGCATGTCGAAAGCGCGCGCCCGAGCGCTCGAGGAGGCCGGGCGGCGCGGCGCGCGCTCTCTGGCTCGGCTCGTCGCCGATCCCGAGAACTTCCTCGCGCCGGTCTTGCTGCTCGTGCTGGTCTGCCAGCTCGTCGCCGCGACCCTCGTCGGCGTCGAAGCCTCGCGACTGTTCGGTGCCTTCGGCGTCGCCGTCGCCGCCTGCTTCGAGGTCGTCGTGATCTTCGTCGTCGCCGAGGCGATCCCGAAGCAGTGGGCAGTGCGCCACCCGGACCGGGCTGCGCTTCTCAGCGCACCTCTCGTCACCGCGCTCATCGCCTTCCCGCCGATCCGCCTCGTGTCGTCGGCTCTCATCGGGCTGTCCCGCTGGCTCACGCCCGGCGGTGACAGCGCCGACGAGCTCGGCGAGGTCACCGAGTCCGAGCTGCTCGCCCTCGCGGACGCCGCTGTCGACGAGCTCGTCCTCGAACGCGAAGAGCGGGCGCTGATCTCGTCGATCATCGAGTTCGGCGACACGATCGTCCGCGAGGTCATGGCCCCACGACCAGACATCGTGGCCGTGGAGGCCGTCTCACCGGCCGCTGCGGTGCTCGAGCGGGCAATGGCGTCGGGGCTGAGCAGGATCCCGGTGTTCGAAAGGACCGTCGACGACGTCGTCGGGATCGCCTACACGAAAGACCTCATGCGAGCCGTTCGTGCCGGGGACGAGAGCCGTCCGGTCGCCGAGCTGGCACGACCGGCACACTACGTGCCAGAGACCAAGCGCGTCGCTCCTCTGCTCCGTGAGATGCAGGCCGAGCAGTACCACTTGGCCGTCGTCGTCGACGAGTACGGCGGCACAGCCGGGATCGTCACGCTCGAGGACCTCATCGAGGAGCTCGTCGGAGAGATCGCCGACGAGTTCGACGTCGACGAGCCGCTCGTCGAGCCGCTGTCGGAGCACGAGTACCGCGTGTCGGGCAAGATGCCGGTCGACGAGGTGAACGAGCTGCTCGGCGCCGACCTTCCAGTCGGCGACTGGGACACGATCGGCGGGTTGTTCCTGCACCTTCGGGGGCAGGTGCCAGTCGAAGGTGAACGCTTGCGCGCGGACGGCAACGTCCTCGTCGCGGAGAAGGTCCAGGGTCGCCGGATCGGAAGTGTCCGGATCGTGCGACACGGCGCCGAGGCGAGCGACTCCCCCGACACAAAGGCCAACAGCGACGGCGGCGTGACCCGATGACGGCAGGTCGCGTCGACGACGGCCGGGGGCCACTCGACCCTGACCCGACGTCTGGCTCCGGCGCTGGCGCTGGCGCTGGCGCGAAAGAAGGCGACAACACAGCCGGGCTCGGCGACCGCGCTGGGTTCCGGTCGGGCTTCGTCACTGTCGTCGGACGACCGAACGTCGGCAAGTCGACGCTCGTCAACCGCATGCTCGGCTCGAAGGTCTCGATCACCTCCGCATCGCCCAACACGACGCGGACCCGCGTCCGCGGGATCCTCGAAGGTGACGGCTACCAGGGGGTGATCGTCGACACACCGGGGATCCACCGACCGCGCTCTGCGCTCGGCGAGCGTCTCAACGACACAGCCTCGGCTGCGCTCGACGACGTCGACGTCTGCATCCTCGTCGTCGACGCGACGTCGACCATCGGGCCCGGTGACAGGTTCGTCGCGTCACGCCTACCCGCCGGGAGCATCGTCGTCGTCAACAAGCTCGACCGGGCGACACGCCCGCAGCTGCTCGGCCAGCTCGCCCGGGCAGCCGAGCAGCTCGGCCTCGAGCGAGCGGAGTACTTCCCGGTGTCGGCGCGCACCGGTGACGGCGTCGCCGAGCTCGTCGACCACGTCGTCGCGCTGCTGCCCCCCGGCCCGCGGTACTACCCGGCCGGGACAGTGCGAGACGTCCCCGACGCCTTCCATCTCGGCGAGCTCGTCCGCGAGCAGCTGCTCCGTGTCGCGCGCGACGAGCTCCCCCACTCGATCGCCTGCCGCGTCACCGAGTGGGACCCCCCCTACGTGCGCTGCGAGATCCTCGTCGAGCGGGAGTCGCAGAAGGCCATCGTGGTCGGCCGAAAAGGCGCCGTCCTGAAGGCCGCCGGCACCGCCGCCCGCCGTTCGCTTCCCGAGGGCACCTACCTCGACCTCGTCGTCAAGGTCGAGCGCGACTGGCAGCGTCGGCCCGACGTGATCGAGCGGATGGGCTACTGATCGCCTGAGCTACCGGGCAACAGGGGGCGCCGCCGCCGTCACAGCCGGTGGTGCGCCGCCTCGGGGTGCGCCGGCTCAGCTGAGCCCGTTGGCCGCAACGACACCGGCGTACCAGTGCGCGCTCTGCTTGGGGATCCGGCGCTGCGTTCCGTAGTCGACGTAGACGATCCCGAAGCGCTTCGAGTAGCCCTCGGCCCACTCGAAGTTGTCGAGAAAGGACCACACGAAGTATCCGCGCAGGTCCACGCCCTGGTCGATCGCGGCGCGCGCGGCCCGGAGATGTGCCTCCAGGTAGGCGACACGCTCGGGGTCCTTCACCTCGCCGCTCGGATCGACGTAGTCGTCGAACGCAGCGCCGTTCTCCGTGACGTAGAGCGGCACGGGACCGTAGTCACGCTCGACGCGCACGAGCAGCTCGGTCAGCCCCTCGGGCACGATCGGCCAGCCCATCGCCGTGCGAGTCGTGCCCGGCACGACGGCGTCGGCCGCGCCGAGGCGCACCAGGGACGCGTCGTCGCGCGACGCTCCGACAGTCCTCGCTGAGTAGTAGTTGACGCCGAGGAAGTCGATCGGCGCGCTCACGATCTCGAGGTCGCCGTCCTCGACCGGCGGTGCGCTCCCGAGGCTGGCGAAGTGCCCGAGAAGATCCTCGGGGTAGCTGCCCCGTCGAATGGGGTCGAGGAACCAGCGGTTGAGGTAGCCGTCCAGCCTCGTGGCGGCGGCGACGTCCTCGGGCTCGCCGGTCACCGGGCGGACGGGGGACAAGTTGAGCGTGATCCCGACCTGGGCACCCGACGGGAGACCGGCGCGCAGCACCTGGAGGGCCTTGCCGTGGGCAAGGTGGAGATGGTGAGCTGCGCGCAGGGCGGCGTCGAGGCTCGTGATGCCCGGCGCGTGCTCGCCTGTCCCGTAGCCCATGAACGACGACACCCACGGCTCGTTCAACGTGATCCACGTGCCGACCTCGTCGCCAATCGCACCGGCGACGACATGGGCGAAATCGGCGAAACGGTCAGCCGTCTCGCGACTCTCCCAGCCTCCGAGGTCCTGCAGCGCCTGCGGCAGGTCCCAGTGGTAGAGCGTGACGGCCGGCTCGATCGACGCGTCACGCAGGAGCGCGACGAGACGTCGGTAGTAGTCGAGGCCGGCCTCGAGGGGCGCCCCACGTCCTTCTGGCTGGATCCGCGGCCACGAGATTGAGAAGCGGTAGGCGCGCACGCCCAGCTCCTCCATGAGCGCGACGTCGCCCGCCACCCTGTTGTACTGGTCACAGGCGATGTCCCCGGTGTCGCCGTGGAACGTCGCCCCGGGGGTGTGGCTGAACGTGTCCCAGATCGAGGCACCGCGCCCGTCGACGCCGACGGCGCCTTCCACCTGGTACGACGCCGTGGCCGTTCCCCACAGGAAGCCGTCGGGGAAGCGCGCGTGGGGCGGTTTGCTCATCGCTGTGCACTCGTTTCTCGTCGTGTCCGGGACCGGACATCACGCTCGTCGTGGTCGGGCCCTGCATTCCTAGCCTGTCGATACGCGCCGGGGGTGACTCCGGGCCTCACGACGCGCGCTGCGCCCCGAGCGCGTCGAGCAGAGCGACGAGCCGCTCCTCGCCGATCTCGTAGGAAAGCTCGTGGCGGTGGAACGGCTGGACCTTCAGCTGCTTGTCGGTCGAGCCCAACCGCCGGAAGGTTCCGTAGATCGTGCTCGGCGGGCAGATGTCGTCCCAAAGGCCTACCGTGACTACGGTCGGGCACGTGACGCGGTCGGCGAGGTTGAGCAGGTCGACATACGCGATCGTCGACCAGGTCTGCTCCTCGAGACCGGGCCACCGGCGCAGGAAGTCGCTGACCTCGACGTAGGGCCCGCGCGGAGCGACCTCGACGCCGCGCCTGATGTCGCAGAGGAAGGGGATGTCCGACCAGACAAAGCACGGCCTGTCCGACAGGGCAGCCGCTGCGAGGCTCAACCCTCCTCCTTGGCTGATGCCCGTGACAGCGACGCGGCTCCCGTCGACACCTGGCTGGCTGCACAGCACCTCGAGGGCGCGGACCGCGTCCGCGTAGACGTAGCGGTAGTAGTACTGCTCGGGATCGCGGACTCCGTCGGTCATCCAGCCGGCGAAGTGCCCCGCGTCGCGGCCGACCCGGTCGCTCGACTCGCCATCTTGGGCGCGGCAGTCCATGGCCAGGACGGCGACACCCTGCGCAGCGAGCGGGTACAGCTCGAGCGGGCGCGGGGCCCGGCCACCGTAGCCGTGGTAGACGGCGACTCCTGGGACAGCGCCGCCGCCCACGGGGCGCAGGTACCACGCGGCGATGCTCCCGCCGCCGAAGCCTTCGAAGCGAACCGACGAGCACCGGACCCCTGCGAGCTCGAGCGGGTACGGCTCGAGCTCGACGCCGAGCGGCTGCTCGAGCGCCGCACGGATCGTGCCTGCCCAATAGTCGTCGAGGTCCACGGGCGCGTAGCTGTCCGGCGCGTACGCCTCGAGCTCCTCGCGAGACATGTCAATGCTCGACATCCGACCTCCTCCTGGACCGGGCAGATTTGGACCACACGACGACGACCACGCGACGACCAGAGATCTACGACCCACGGCGAACCCGGCGCTCGGATCGCTCTGGCGCCTGGACGTTACCGGCTGGCGCTCAACTTGTCGCACCCGCGCCCTCGTGGATGGCCCGCAAGAAGGCCTCGGCCTCGGCTCGGTCCTTCGTGCGACGCATCGGGGGCAGGGCTCGTACGAGGTCCCAGCGGTAGGAGGCGGTGGCGAGGCGCGAGTCGAGGACGGCGACGACCCCGCGGTCCTCGGCACTGCGCACGAGGCGTCCCGCACCCTGGGCGAGCAAGTTCGCTGCCCTCGGCAGGTCGACGGTGCGGAATGCCGCTGCACCGGCGCGGTCGCGTCGGGCCGCGGCGAGCGGGTCGTCGGGCCGCGAGAAGGGAAGGCGGTCGATGGTCACGAGCGTGAGCGTCGCTCCTGGCACGTCCACACCCTGCCAGAAGCCCATCGTCGCAAAGAGGCACGACGACGGGTCGCCCGCGAACTCACCGACCAACGCCGCCTTCGAGCGGTCACCCTGGACGAGGATGGGATGGTCGACGCGCCCGCGCACTGCCTCGGCGGTTCGCTCCATCGCCGCCCTGCTCGTGAACAGCGCAAGCGCGCGCCCTCCGGCGGCCGAGATGAGCGCGACGAGCTCGTCGACGATCGCCGGCTCCGCGTCGGCGCGCCGGCGGTCCGGCAGGTGCGCCGCGCAGTAGAGGAGCGCGTGCTCTTGGTACGCGAAAGGGCTCCCCACGTCGATCTCGTCGGTCTGCTCGGGCCGTGCCCCAAGGTGCGGCGCAAGGCCAGGTGGGATCGTCGCGCTGGTCAGCACGACGGGTCGTGCCCCGAAGACCTGGGTCGAGAGCACCGGCGAGACGTCGATCGGAGCGAGCTCGATCCCGAGGCGCTGGCCGCCCGCGACCCAGGCCACCTTGTCGTCGTCGAGAGAGACGAGCATGGCGAGCTCCTCGCGCAGATGGCCGGCGCGCAGCGTCGCACGAGCGAGCTGCTGCGAGCGCTCGGCTGCGACCGGCGAGCCCGTCGGGCCCCCGAGCTCGCCGAGCTCGCCAACGAGGCGCTCGAGCCTGCTCGCGAGGAGCTCGAGGAGCTCGAGGAGCTCTCCTCCGCCCCCCGGCCGGAGCCGCTCCCCCTCTCGGTCGCGCAGCGCCTGCTCGAAGCGGTCGCACATGTCGAGGACGTCGTCCGCTGCGCCGCGCCCTCCACCCGATCTCGGCACGAGAGCCGCCCGCGCTGCGAACGCGGCGGCGCGCAGGCGACCGGGCGTGATCCGGACCCCGAGACTCGCACTAAGGACGTCCTCGAGCTCGTGCGCCTCGTCGACGACGAGCGCGTCGTGCTCGGGTAGCACGGCGCCGCCGCTTGCCAGGTGCGCGCCGAGAAGGTGGAGGTTGACCACGACGACGTCCGCCGCCGCGGCACGCGCCCGTGCGGCCTCGGCGAAGCAGTCGCCGCCGGAGGGACACGCGAACGCGCCTGGGCACTCCTCGGAGCCCACGCTGAACGACGACCACACGCGCGGATCGATCTCCTCGTCGAGCTCGGCTCGGTCGCCGGTGGTGGTGCGATCCGCCCACTCGGCGACGCGCCGCGCCTGCGCGCCAAGAGCCGGGGACGCGTCCGCTCTCCGGTCGTCGCCGAGACGTACCTGCTCGACGTCGCTGCGCGACTCTCGGAGGCGCTGGACGCAGACGTAGTTCGAGCGTCCTTTCAGCACGGCGAACTCGAGCCCAGGCGCAACGGTCTCGGCGAGCAAGGGGAGGTCCTTCGTCGCGAGCTGGTCCTGCAGGGCCTTCGTCGCCGTCGCGACGACGACCCGCTTACCCGACAGCGCAGCAGGCACGAGGTACGCGAGGGACTTCCCTGTGCCGGTGCCGGCCCGCGCGACGAGGTGCCGTCCGGAGGAGAGCGCGCGCTCGACCGCAAGCGCCATCTCGACCTGGCCCGTCCGGGCCTCTCCGCCGCCGGGCAAGCCCGCCGCCGCCGCCGCCAGGGCCCTTGTCACGCGCGACGGGCTACCCACCGCGCCAGCGTAGCGAGGGCCCGAGACGGCGTGATCTGCACGCCCAACTCAGCAGTGTCTGGCACCGCGCGACGACCACGCCCGCGTTGCGCTCACGCCAGGTCGGCACCCGGGTCTTGCGGTTGGCAGGTGCCAGAGCGCCGCGCCGACCGCCCGGCCAGAGCGCACGCCGTGTCCGTCCAGTTGCGGTCGCCGATCACCCACAACCAGGTCTCCCGGCTAGCGGAGCCGACCGCCTCGTCGAGGGCGCGGCGGGTGAGTCGACGACTCTCGTCGGGCCGCACCCACACCGCGGCCAGCACGCTCTGGAGGGCGATCGCGATCGCCTCGCGCGCAGCCCCCGGCTGCTCGCGGGCGAGTGCATGAAGCTCGGCGCGGAGCGCGACCGGCTCGGGCGGGATGGTCCTGAGCAGCTGATCACGCAGCTCGGCCGGCGACTCGGGCGCGATGCTGCTCACCAACCACGCCAGACCGGAGCACGGTCGCTCCCGTCGTAGGAGCAGACGTGCTCCGTGAAGTCGATGAACATCGCACCGTCCGGGTCGAGGGCCCGCTGCAAGCTCCCTGCCGCGACGCGCTTGTCGAGGCGGTCCAGCTTCTCGAGCGCGTCGGGTCGCTCGATCTCGGCGAGCTCGAGGCCCGCCGCGGCACGCTCGAGGGCGGCCATCCCCGCCGAGGTGCGGACGAGGACGCTCGACCAGCCGTCGGGACTGCCGACGCTGCCCACCGCCAGGTCTGCGGCACGTCCGAGAAAGTCCGCACACTCGTCGCAACCCTTGAGAGCAGCTCCGTGGAAGGACTTCACGGGCTCGTCGACGACGACCCGGTGCTCGAGGTCCTCGACGCGCAGACGACCGTGCACGACGTCGACCTTGCCGACGCGTGCGAGGTCGAGGCCACGCGCGTCGCGCAGGTCCTCCAGCATGAGCCGGCGGTAGTCGAAGCTCTTCGTGCACAAGAGCGCGATCGTGAGCACGACGGCGTCGACGCGCGACGCTCCACGACCCCACGCCCGGGCCTGGAGCGCCCGAATCCCCTGGATCTCGCAGGGCGTCCCGACCACAGCGATCCGCGCGTCCGGACCGAGGCCTGCACGCTCGAGGTCCAGCGAGGCTAGCGCCATCGTCTGGTTGTAGAAGGACCCCGCGGATTTGAGGATCTCCTGGCTCGTCGTCGCCACGTACGGGACGCCCCGCCAGGGCGTCTTCGGGTCGACACGAGCCAGGAGAGCTCCGTCGATCTCCCCCGACGCCAAGGCGGCGAGCAGGACGGCTGTGACGACGCCGCCATCCTGGGCCGACGGGGCACGGTGGGGATGCCCCGAACGGACCCGGGCGGCGCGGCTGGCGACGAGCTTGCCAAGCTCGGGAGCCGGATCGGCTCCGGTGATCCGCCACTGCCCGTCATCGCCGGTGTCCGCGTGCCAGGTCGTCTCGTAGCGCAGACCGCCGCGGGGGCAGAAGTCCCAGCACAGTGAGCAGCCAGTGCACATCTTGACGAGAGCGGGAAGGTCGTCGTGACCGATGCCGATCGAGTCCGACGGGCACGCGGCAACGCAGGCTCCGCAGCGGACACAGCGGTCTGCGTCGATCACTGCCGCCGCGAGCTCGAAGAACCAGACCTTGCCCGGAGCCTCCTCGATGCCGCTCATCGACGCGCGCAGTCGGAACGGTGGAAGCGGCTCGGGCAGCGTGCCGCCCTCGTCGGCGCGCGCCGTGGCGCGTACGGCAAGGTCGGTCATGGTGTGTCCCTCCTGGTCGTCTCGTCCGTGCGTGGCACCGTCGGTCGCGCCGCTGTCGGTCGCGCCGCTGTCGGTCGCGCCCTGCCGCCCGCCGGCTCGGCAGGCAAGCCCCGCCGACCGAGGTCGCCGGCGAAGGCCTCGGCGCCGAGACGGCGAACGGTCGAGCGGAACGTCTCGCCCGCGCGGCGCTCTACGAGGTAGCGCTGCATCGCCGCCGTGAGCGCGGTCGGCACGTCGTCGACGGGCACGGCACCGGCGACCCAGCGCGCGAAGCCGGCCTCGGGTCCGAGCCCTCCTCCGAGACCGATGTCGACGGCCTCGACGATCGACTCGCCGACGTGCGCGGTCTCGCCACGAAACGCGACGTCCGCGATCTGCGGCTGCGCGCACGACGCCGAGCAGCCGGAGAAGTGCATCCGGACGACCCCGTCACCCCAGTCGCTCCCGTCGCGGGCTGCGTGGCCGGCGTCGCAATCGGCGGCGAGCGCGAACTGCTCGTCCATCTCCCGCGCCCACTGCGCCGCCCGGACCTTTGTCTCGACGATGGCGAAGCGGCAGAACTCGTTCCCCGTGCACGCGACGACGCCGCGGCTGAACGGCCCGGGAGTGGGTGAGTAGCGGCTGAGCACGTCCTCCGCGAGCAGGCTCTCGAGCCGGTCACCGGGGATCCCGGGCACGACGAAGTTCTGGTCCGCCGTAAGGCGCAGGGTCGAGTCGCCGTACTGCTCCGCTAATCCGGCGAGCGCGACGAGGTCCGCTCCCGTCATGCGTCCGACGGTGACCGAGCACCCGACGTAGTGGAGATCGCGGTCGTCGCCGTCGACGACCTTCTGGCGATGGACCCCGACGTGGTCGCCCCGGTAGCCACGCGTCAGCGCCTCGCCCGCGGGCCGAAGCTCGACTGCAGCCCTCGACTCGATCTCGTCGCGGACGAGCTCGGGACCGAGCTCTTGCACCAGGTACCGGAAGCGGTTGACCCCCCGGTTCTCCCTGTTGCCGAGCTCGCCGTAGAGCTGTGCGATGGCGCGGGCGCACTCCGGCGCGTCCTGCGGTGCGACGAACACGTCGATGTCGCTCGCGATCCGTGGCCCGTCCGACAGGCCGCCACCGACGAGCAGGTTGAAGCCGAGCAGGCCGTCGGTCCGACGTGCCGGGACGAACGCAACGTCGTTGATCTCCGCCCGTGCGCAGTCGTCGAGGCAGCCCGTCACGCTGATCTTGAACTTGCGCGGGAGGTTCGCGTAGGCGCGGTTGCCTGTGAAGTAGTCCGAGATCGCGCGAGCCACCGGTGACGCGTCGAACGCCTCGTCGGCGTCGATGCCCGCGACCGGGCAGCACGACACGTTGCGGGCCGAGTCCCCGCAGGCCTGCACCGTCGTGAGGCCCACCTCCTCGAGGCGGTCCCAGACCTCGGGGATGTCGCCGATCCGCAACCAGTGCACCTGGACGGTCTGGCGGGTCGTGATGTCGCAGTAGCGGTCTCCCCAGACCGGGTGGGGCTCGGGCCCGCGCGCGAGCTCGTCGGTGATCTCGCCGATCCGGCGTGCCTGGGCCGCACTCAGGCGGCCGCCCGGCACCTTCACCCGCAGCATGAACGCGTCGCCACCTTGGCGCTGGGGATAGAGGCCGACCCACTTGAGGCGCTCGACCTCACCGGGCACCTTGGCGATCGCGTCCGGGCCGAGCCGAGCGTAGGTCGTGCGCACGGCGGCAGCCACCTCGAGCGGATGCCGCTCGAGCTTCCACTTCTCCTGCTGGCTCAGCTCCGAGCCGTGCCGGAAAGGCCGGATGAACTCCATCTCGAGAATGCCGTTGTCGTCTCGGGCGCCGGCCGGTCTCAGAGATGCAATCCGCACTCGGTCTTGACAGAGCCGGGCCAGCGCCCGGCGCGCGGATCTTGGCCTGCTGTGACCGGGCGCGTGGTCGGCGCGCAGCCGATCGAGAAGTAGCCGACAGCGTTGAGCGGGTGCCGGGGGAGGTCGCGCTGGACGACGAACGCCTCGACGTCGTCCTCGGTCCACGCGACGATCGGGTTCACTTTGACCACGTGCTTCTTCGCGTCCCACGCGACCACGGGCGCGTTCGCGCGCTCGGGCGTGTCGACCCTCTTCACGCCGGTCAGCCACGCGCGTGCGCCGGCAAGGACGGTGTCGAGCGGGGTGACCTTGCGCGCCTCGCAGCATCCGGGGCTGCCGCACGGCCGGTCGTCGAGGGGGATGGCCGGCACGACCACCTCGAGGTCGAGGCCGTAGCGCTCCTGGACGTGCCGCATGTACGCGAGGGTCTCGGGGAAGTGGTAGCCGGTGTCGAGGAAGACCACCCGCACGCCCGGGTCCACCTGCACCGCGAGGTCGATGAGGACACAGTCCTGGAAAGACGAGGTGAGCACCGCGTCCCGACCGAAGCGCTCGAAGGCCCACGTCAGTACCTCGACCGGGGACGCTGCCTCGAGGCGACGACTGGCCTGATCGAGCTCGGACGCGAGCGCCAGGTCCGGCGAGTCGGCGGGCACGGCACTCCTGGGCTCTGCTACACGTTCCACGACGCTGCGCACGATAGTCCCAGCTCCTCGACGAGTGCAGCCCACCGGATCGACCGGGTTGAGCTGATACCTGACTGTTTCCATCGACATTATAACCTGACCTGAGAAGTCATGTTTACCGCCCGACGCGCCCTACACTGCCCTCGGTGCCCCTCTCCTGCCCGACGTATCCCATCTCGCTCGTCCTGGCAGGGCATCGATGCCTCGTCGTCGGCGGTGGTCACGTCGCACTGCGCAAGGTCGAGGGCCTTCTCGCAGCCGATGCCCGGGTGACCGTCGTGGCACCTCGCGTCGTCGAGCAGATCAGCGCGCTCGACGTCGACGTGGAGCGCCGCCCCTACGCGGCGGGCGAGGCAGCGCGCTACCGGATCGTCGTGACGGCCACAGGCCGCCCCGAGGTGGACCGGGCGGTCTTCGCGGACGGTGAGCGTGCCGGCGTGCTCGTCAACGCTGCCGACGACGTCCCTGGCTGCGCGTTCATCCTCCCGGCCGTCGTGCGCCGCGGCCCGGTGTCGGTCGCCGTGTCGACTGCCGGGACCAGCCCTGCGCTCGCGAGCTGGCTGCGCGACCGCGTCGCCTGCGTCGTCGGACCCGACGTGGAGATCCTCGCGGCCATGCTCGGTCGCACCCGGGAGGCCGTGCGCGCGGCCGGTCGCTCGAGCGAGTCCCTTCCCTGGCGAGAGCTGCTCGACGGCCCGCTCCCCGGCCTCGTCGCCGAGGACCGGCTGGACGAGGCGGAGCGTATCCTCGCGAGCTGGGTCGCACGCCACCGCGGACCGTGCGACGCGGACCGTTTGCGGCACGCTTGCCAGGAGGACCCCCTCACAGGCGGCTAACTTCGCCTCCGTGGCGGTCGAGGGCATCAACGAGGCGCGCGTGCCGGTCCACGTCGGCTGCGTCATGGACGGCAACGGCCGCTGGGCGAGGGCCCGTGGGCTACCTCGCACGGAAGGCCATGGTGCCGGCGAGGAAGCGATGCTCGACGTCATCGACGGCGCGCTCGACGTCGGCATCCGCTGGTTGTCGATGTACGCCTTCTCGACGGAGAACTGGCGACGACCAGCCGACGAGGTCCGCTACCTCATGCACTTCAACGAGGGGATCCTCACGCGTCACCGAGACCACCTCCACGAGCAGGGCGTGCGCATCCGCTTCGCCGGCAGACGAGACTGGCGCGTACCGAGGCGCTTGCTCCGGCACATGGACGATGCCGTCGGACTGACCGAGGCGAACCGGCGGATGACGCTCACGATCTGCTTCAACTACGGAGGTCGGGCGGAGATCGTCGACGCGGTGCGCCAGCTCGTAGAGGACAAGGTCCCCGCGTCGAAGGTGAACGAGCGGGCGATCCGGGCCCGTCTCTACTACCCCGAGATGCCGGACCCGGACCTCGTCATCCGGACCTCGGGCGAGTACCGCGTCTCGAACTTCCTGCTGTGGGAGCTCGCCTACTCCGAGCTCATCTTCACTGACGTGCTCTGGCCGGACTTCCGCCGCGAGCACCTGTTCGAGGCGGTACGCGAGTTCCAGCGGCGCGATCGGCGCTACGGAGGAGTGGACACGTGAGCACCAGTGACCGTCGGGAACGATCGGCCGGACCGAGCGCAGCGCCGGCCGTCGGACCGGGATCTAGCCGAGCCGCCCGGCGACGTCACGAGCGTGCCAACCCGGACGTGACGCTCACAGCTCGGAGCTGGCTCTGGGACCACATCGGCCGGGTCGCGGGGATCACCCTCGGCCTCCTCGCCTTCGCAGGGATGGTCTTCCTGGCCGCCATTGGCTTCAAGCCGGCTCTTTTCCTCATCGTGCTGCTCGTCGCGGGCGTCGCGATCATCGCCGTCGGGGGACGGATCCGGAGCGCCTGACCGTGGCCCTCTACCGCGACGAGGGCGTCGTGCTGCGCACGGTCCGACTCGGCGAAGCAGACCGCATCGTCACCCTCGCCACGCCCGGCCACGGCAAGGTGCGTGCCGTCGCGAAGGGAGTCCGCCGGACCAAGAGCCACGTCGGCGCGCGCCTCGAGCCCCTGAGCCACGTCAGCATGCTCTGCTGGCGTGGCCGCGAGCTCGACGTCATCACCCAGTCGGAGGTCGTCGGATCGCCCAAGCAGCTGCGCGAGGACCTCGACCGCCTCGTGCCGGCGCTGACGATGCTCGAGATCGTGGACGTCGTCGCAGTGGAAGGGCATGCGATGCCCGAGCTGTTCGCGCTGCTGACCGGGGCCTTGCGCACCCTCGCCTCGAGCGGGTCCCAGCTCGTGCTCGCGGGGTTCTGCTGGAAGCTGCTCGCTGTCGAGGGGGTCGCTCCGGTCGTCACGGTGTGCGCGCGCTGCGGCGCGCCGGACCCGCTCGTGGCCTTCGACCCGGGCGAGGGGGGGCTGCTCTGCCGGTCCTGCCGGCGCGGTCAGGCCGTCTCGACCGAGACGGTCGAGATCGTCCGCCGGATCGTGGGGGGCGACCTGCGCGGCGTCCTCTCCGAGGGTGCGCACGACGTCGACTCCGAGGTGGAGCGGCTTGGCCTGCTCGCCGTCGAGCGACATCTCGACCGCCGCCTGCGGACGACTCGCCACCTGCTCGAGACCGGGCCGGCCTGCACAGCTCCGCTCTGAGCCGCGCGCTCTTGCGGGGACCCGCGCCCTGCCCGCGCCCTGCCAGGCAGGCCATCCAGCGGGAGCGGCCGACCGAACTATCCTGCGACCATGCCCGAGCAGCCCGTTTCCGAGACGACCGAGCGGCCCGACGCGCCTGGTGGTGCCGCGGAGCGGCCCACGGGGACCGCGCTGTTCGACGCCGTCGTCAACTTGTGCAAGCGCCGGGGCTTCGTCTTTCCCTCGGCCGAGATCTACGGCGGCATCCGCTCGACCTACGACTACGGCCCACTCGGCGCCCTCATGCTGCGCAACGTGAAGGACGCTTGGTGGCGCGCCATGGTCCAGGAGCGGGACGACGTCGTCCCCCTCGACGCCGCGATCCTGACGAACCCGAAGGTCTGGGAAGCCTCGGGGCACCTCGCGACCTTCACCGACCCACTCGTCGACTGCCGGAGCTGCCACGAGCGCTCGCGCGCCGACCACCTCGAGTCCGACGCGTCGGGTCGCCCCGTCTGCCCGCACTGCGGTTCGATAGACCTCACCGAGGCAAGGCCGTTCAACTTGATGTTCAAGACCTTCGTCGGTCCGGTCGAAGACGAAGCGTCGGTCGCGTACCTGCGGCCGGAGACCGCCCAGGGAATGTTCGTCAACTTCTCGAACGTGCAGACGACCATGCGGCGCAAGCCACCGTTTGGGATCGCGCAGCTCGGGCGGAGCTTCCGCAACGAGATCACCCCGGGGAACTTCGTCTTTCGTACCCGCGAGTTCGAGCAGATGGAGATGGAGTACTTCGTGCCGCCGGCCGAGAGCCCGACCTGGTTTGCCTACTGGTGCGAGCAGCGCATGTCCTGGTACCGCCGCTACGGCATCCCCGAGACCATGCTCCAGCTCCGCCACCACGAGACCGAGGAGCTCTCGCACTACTCGTCCGGCACCGCCGACGTCGAGTTCGCGTTCCCGTGGGGCTGGGGCGAGCTCGAGGGCATCGCCAACCGCACCGACTTCGACCTCAAGGCGCACTCCGAGCACTCCGGCGTGCGGCTCGAGTACTTCGACCAGGCGAGTGGCGAGCGCTACGTGCCCCATGTGATCGAGCCGGCTGCCGGAGCGACACGGACGATGATGGCGTTCCTGATCGCCGCGTACGACGAGGACGAGGTCGCGGGTGAGCGCCGCTCGGTGCTGCGGCTCCACCCCCGCCTCGCCCCCTACCAGGTCGCCGTGCTGCCGTTGTCGAAAAAGCCCGAGCTCGCACCGCTGACCGACGAGATCCTCGCAGCGTGCCGCCGGCATGTGGTGTGCGAGCGCGACGAGACGCAGTCGATCGGCCGCCGCTACCGACGCCAGGACGAGATCGGTACGCCGCTGTGCGTCACGGTCGACTTCGACAGCCTCAACGACCGGCGCGTCACCGTGCGCGACAGGGACACGACGGCGCAGGAGCGCATCGCCGTCGACGACGTCGCGTCCTACGTGCTGGAGCGCGTCGGCAACTAGGAGCGCTCTCCCGGCCGGACGGCCACCGGGCTGGCCCCCCGGGGACCGCCCGCACGGTACGGTCCGAGCCATGGCCATTCCCGACGAGGACGTCGCCAAGGTGCGCGCGGCGACAGACATGGTGGCGCTTGTCGGCGAGCAGACGGCGCTCAAGAAGGTCGGCAGGCGCTACGTCGGGCTGTGTCCTTTCCACTCGGAGAAGTCCGCTTCGTTCAGCGTGAACGCCGAAGAGGGGCTCTACTACTGCTTCGGGTGCCAGGCGTCGGGGGACGCGATCAGCTTCGTCCGAGCAGTCGAGGGATGCGACTTCGTCGAGGCGGTCGAGCGGCTCGCCGCCCGGGCAGGACTGGCGATCCGCAGCGACGACGACCTCGGGACGTCCGCGCAGCACGGGCGCCGCAAGCGGCTCTACGACGCACTCGAAGCAGCGGTCGTGTTCTACCACGAGCGTCTCCTCACCTCGCCGGACGCCGGTGCGGCCCGCCAATACCTGCGGGCCCGCGGCTATGACGGGTCCGTCGTCCGCCAGTTCCGCCTCGGCTACTCCCCTGCTGGCTACGACCAGCTGGTCCGCGCGCTCGGTCTGCCGATCGGGGTCCTCGTGGAAGCCGGCCTTGCGTTCGAGGGCCAGGGCAGAGCGCGCGATGCCTTCCGCGAGCGCGTGATCTTCCCGATCTTCGATCCCGGCGGCCGGGCGATCGCCCTCGGTGGCCGGGTGCTCCCGCCCGAGCTGCGGACGAGCGACCGGGACCCAGGGCCGAAGTACCGGAACTCACCGGAATCGCCCGTCTACCAGAAGCGGCGGACCCTCTACGGGCTCAACTGGGCCAAGCAGGACATGGTGCGCGCCGGAGAGGCGGTGGTCTGCGAGGGCTACACGGACGTCATCGGCTTCTTCCGTGCAGGTGTCCCGCGTGCGGTCGCGACCTGCGGGACCTCGTTGACCGAGGAGCATCTCCGCCTCCTCGCCAACTTCGCGAGCAAGATCGTGCTCGCCTTCGACGCGGACCGCGCCGGCCAGAACGCGGCGGCGCGCCTGTACGAATGGGAGCGGCAGCACTCCGTCGAGCTCGCGGTCGCCACCTTGCCGCGAGGAAGCGACCCGGCTGAGCTCGCTTCGAGTGACCCGAAGGCTCTGGCCTTCGCCGTGGAAGGCGCCCGGAGCTATCTCGCGTTCCAGGTCGAGCGCGCGATCGCGGCTGCAGACCTCACCTCGCCCGAGGGGAGGTCACGCGCGGCGGAGTCGGCGCTCGCAGCCGTCGCCGAGCACCCGAGCGACCTCGTCCGGGACCAGTACCTCGTCGACATCGCGGACCGGACGCACCACGATCCCGAACGGCTCCGGCCGCTGCTCGAGGCACGACGACGGGTCGTGCTCTCGTCGGCGACGGACGCACCGCCGAGCCGCCCGCGAGCACCTCGGAGCTCCGAGCCGCCGCCGGTCGACGACTGGACGGGCGACGAGGACGACGACACCGGTGGTGATGCGTGGCGCCAGAGGGGGGCGCGATCCGCGACGGCACCGGAGGGTCGCGGGCTCGGGGGCCCGGCCGACCTCCGGCGAGCCGACGCGCGTGGCGAGCGTCGTGGCGCCACTGCCACGACAAGGACGGGAGCCTCCCCGTCGCGCAGCTCGCGTGTCGGGCTGGACGGCCTGGCCCTCGCGCTCCATCGACCCCACGACGTCGCAGAGCTGTTCGACGCCGTGCTGTTCACGGACCCGCTGCAGCGGGAGGCGTTCGAGGTGCTGGCGTCGGCCTCGGATCTCCACGAGGCGATCGCGTCGGCTGCCCCGGCGGCCTCGGACCTGCTCCGCCAGATCGCAGTCACCGACCTCGAACCCGACGCCGATCCGCTCGGGACCTTCGTCCAGCTGACCCGTGCCGCGGCCGAGTCCGCCCTCGCCGTCCTCGGGCGCGAGGCACGAGCGCTCGAGCGCTCCGGGAGCACGGCAGAGGCGGCGGGGTACCTCGAGAGCAGCGGCGTGGTCCGGCGCGATTTAGAGCTGCTGCTCGACGCGGGAGACACGCTCGCGCCGTCGTCGCCGGCGATTGCTGCCGCGAAGCGCTTGGTAGCGTGGATGGTGGCGCGCGACGAGGGCGGTGACGGATGGCGCGAGTCGAGCTGACGACGGACGAGAGCGACCCGGACAGCCTCGCCCTGCGGGCACTACGCGGGGCAGGCGCGGGCACCGGCACCGGCACCGGCTCTCCCGCCGCCGACACCGTGCGGGCCTACCTCCGCGAGATCGGCAGGGTCTCCCTGCTCTCGGCAGACCTCGAGGTCCTCTGCGCCAAGCGCATCGAGCTCGGTCACGAGGCCGCGGCAAAGCTCGAGGCGTGGCGGTCAGAGGGACGCGACGACGTCTCCCCGGCCGAGCGCCTTGCAGCGGAGCGGACCGTCGCGGAGGGCCAGGAGGCCAAGGACCTCTTGACGGAGGCGAACCTCAGGCTCGTCGTCTCGATCGCTAAGCGCTACCGCAACCGCGGGATGGCCTTTCTCGACCTGATCCAGGAGGGGAACCTCGGGCTCATGCGCGCCGTCGAGAAGTTCGACTACCGCAAGGGGTTCAAGTTCTCGACCTACGCGACCTGGTGGATACGTCAAGCCATCACGAGGGCCGTCGCGGACCAGGCGCGCACGATCCGCATACCCGTCCACATGGTGGAGACGATCAACAAGGTCGTCCGCGTGCAGCGCCAGCTCTCCCAAGAGCTCGGGCGCGAGCCGACGGTCGAGGAAGTCGCCGTGCGGCTCCAGTTCCCCGTCGAGCGGATCCTCGAGATCCAGCGGATCAGCCAGGACACCATCTCGCTCGAGCAGCCGATCGGCGACGAGAACGACTTCAGCCTCTCGGATCTCGTCGAGGATCGCGGCGCGGAGGTGCCGGTCGACGCCGCGACGAGGATGCTGCTGAACGAAGCTGTCCAGCGGGCGCTCGGCGAGCTCTCGCCGAGAGAGCAGGAGGTCGTCCGCCTGCGCTTCGGCCTCGACGACGGCCGGGTTCGCACCCTCGAGGAGGTCGGCCAGATCTTCGGCGTCACCCGCGAGCGAGTACGCCAGATCGAGACCAAGACCCTCGCGAAGCTGCGCCAGCCTGCCCTCTCCCGGCCCCTGCGGGACTACCTGGGCTCCGACTGACCTCGAACGGCTGCTCGAGCCCCGCCAGCTGTTGCGGAAAGGCGTCGATGTCGTTCCACTCTCGTAGCACCATGACACGAAGCGTGGAACCTCCTTGTGCTCGCGTGCTCGCCCTCGTATAACTAGCTCGGTCGAGATCGCGCCGTTCGACCGGCCAGTTGGGACCGGCTAGACCTGGCCACGGGACCAGGGGCGCGCGATGGGCCAGGATGGCCGGCTGGGCGGGCGGCTGGGGCGGGGCAGCGCCACCTGGACCCTGCAGGCGGTCGTAGGGGCCGCCGAGGACGACGGCAAGAGGGGACGCACGATGAGCGACGAGCACCGGACGATCGAAGCCCTGTTCGACGAGGAGAGGACGTTCGCCCCGCCGCCGGAGTTCGCGAGCCGGGCCGTCGTGGCCAGCGACGCGATCTACCGTGATGCGGCCGCCGACACGGACGCCTACTGGGCCAAGCAGGCGGACCGGGTGATCTGGCGCAGACGGTTCGACACCGTGCTCGACTGGTCAAAGGCCCCCTTTGCCAAGTGGTACGTCGGCGGGACGCTCAACGTCACGGAGAGCTGCCTCGACCGCCACCGAGACGAGCATCCAGACCGGGTCGCCTACTACTGGGAGGGCGAGCCTGGTGACCGCCGGATCATCACCTACGGCGAGCTCTACGACGAGGTCTGCCGCCTGGCCAACGCCCTCGCGTCCCTCGGCGTCGCGAAGGGCGACCGGGTCGCGGTCTACATGGGCATGGTTCCCGAGCTTCCCGCCGCCCTGCTCGCGTGCGCCCGCCTCGGTGCCCCTCACGTCGTCGTCTTCGGCGGCTTCTCGGCCGACGCCCTCGCCGACCGCATCGACGACGCCGGCGCGAAGGTCATTATCACCTGCGACGGCGCATGGCGCGGTGGTTCCGTCGTGCCCTTGAAGGAGATGGTCGACGACGCCGTGTCCCGGACACCCTCGGTCGAGCACGTCCTCGTCGTCCGGCGCACGGGCGCGACCGTCCCGATGACTGCCGGGCGGGATGTCTGGTACGACGAGATCGTCCGCGACCAGCGTGCCGACTGCCCGGCCGTGCCGTGCGATGCCGAGGACCTGCTTTTCCTGCTGCATACGTCAGGCACGACGGCAAAGCCGAAGGGGATCGTCCACACCTGCGGTGGCTACCTCGTCGGTGCAGCCACGAGCCACTCGATGGTCTTCGACCTCCACGAGACCGAGGACGTCTACTGGTGCACCGCGGACATCGGCTGGGTCACCGGGCACAGCTACGTCGTCTACGGGCCACTGGCGAACGGCGCAACCTCGGTCCTCTACGAGGGCGCGCCGCAGTACCCCGACCGGGACCGGTTCTGGGAGATCGTCGAGCGCTACGGCGTCACGACGCTGTACACGGCACCGACCTCGATCCGCACGTTCATGAAGTGGGGCGACGAGCACCTCGCGAAGCACGACCTGTCGAGCCTTCGGCTGCTCGGGACCGTCGGCGAACCGATCAACCCCGAGGCATGGATGTGGTACCGGGACGTCGTCGGTGGCGGACGCTGCCCGGTCGTCGACACCTGGTGGCAGACCGAGACCGGCGGGCTCATGATCGCTCCGCTCCCGGGCGTGACGACGACGAAGCCTGGATCGGCCACGATCCCCCTTCCGGGCATCGCGGCCGACGTCGTCGACGAGAAGGGAGAGAGCGTGCCGCTCGGCCAGGGCGGCTACCTCGTGATCACGCGTCCGTGGCCGTCGATGCTCCGTGGTATCTACGGCGACGACGACCGCTTCGTCGAGACCTACTGGCGGCGCTTCTCGCTCCCGGACGAGGGGCGCTGGGTCTACTTCGCCGGGGACGGCGCGAAGCGGGACCTCGACGGCTACTACTGGCTCCTCGGCCGGGTCGACGACGTCATGAACGTCTCGGGCCACCGCATCTCGACCCTCGAAGTCGAGTCCGCTCTTGTCGACCATCCGAGCGTCGCGGAAGCAGCCGTCATCGGCCGCGCGGATGCCCAGACCGGACAGGCGATCGCAGCATTCGTGACGCTGCGCGGCGACCGCGAAGGAGACGCTGCGCTCATCGACGAGCTGCGCGAGCACGTCGCGGCGAAGATCGGCAAGATCGCCCGCCCGGCGTCGATCGTCTTCACGCCCGAGCTGCCGAAGACGCGTTCGGGCAAGATCATGCGCCGGTTGCTCCGCGACATCTCCGAGAGTCGCAAGCTCGGCGACGTCACGACGCTCGCGAACGAATCGGTCGTCCACGAGATCGCCGAACGGGCCAAGAACACACCTCGCCCGGAAGGCTGAGGGCCGCCGACGCCCCCCGTCGCCACGACGGGCCGACGAGTGGTCAGGTTCTCTCGCCGGGTGCGGTGCAGGTCACGGGGGAAGGAAAGGAGGTCCGAGAGCAGTGCGCCGGGAGGTCTTCGACGAGACCGTGACCGAGAAAGGCCCGCCGGCTCGAGTCGATGCGACCGACAACCAAGGGGGAAGCGACAAGATGAGCAATCCGAGCGGTGACGCGGGTGCACGTGAGCGACCGACGAGTGTCGACGCGACGGTGACGTCGCCCATCGGCGATCCGGCCCCGATCGGCCTGGCGGGCTTCGCCATGACGACCTTCCTTCTCAGCCTGTTCAACTCCGGCGTCCTCGCAGCAAACCTCGAGGGCGTCGTGCTCCCGCTCGCACTGGTCTACGGCGGCACGGCCCAGCTTCTCGCCGGCATGTGGGAGCTGCGGAACAAGAACACCTTCGGCGCGCTCGCCTTCACCTCCTACGGAGCGTTCTGGATCGCCTTCTTCTACTACGTGCGCTACGTCGCCGGAGGATTGCCGGCGGCAACCGCGTACCAGGCAACGGGCTATTTCCTCCTCATGTGGACGATCTTCACGGCCTACATGCTGGTGGCGAGCCTGAAGACCAACGTCGCCGTCGCTGCGGTGTTCCTCACCCTCACGGCCACCTTCGCACTGCTGACGGCCGGAGCTCTCGACCAGAGCAGCCACGTCACGCACGTCGGCGGCTACATCGGGATGATCACCGCTGCGCTCGCCTGGTACGCGTCGTTCGCCGGCGTGACGAACGCGACCTGGAAGAAGGTCGTGCTCCCCGTCTGGCCCCTCGGCTAGACCGGGTCGTGCAACGCGTCCCGAGCGGACAGCCCGACGTGGCCTGCCCGATCCTGCCGCGACGGTGACAGCGCCGCCGCCCCTCGCCGACGGGCGAGGGGCGGTCAGCGCGCGAGGGCAGCTCGCGTCGCGACGGCGGGATCGACGGTGTACATGCTCTGGAGCGCCGCGGGCTCCGGCGCCGCGGTGGCCGCACCTCGACGTGCTGCGAGCTCCGAGGCATGCGTCGTGCGGAGTGCAGGTCGGCCGAAGTACCAGCCCTGGCCAAGCTCGACGCCGAGATCGCGAGCGGCGCTCGCCTGCTCGGCCGTCTCGATGCCCTCGGCGAGCACGACCGTTCCGCCCGCGCGCCCGATGTCGACGATGGCGCCGACGATCGCCGTCGCGACCTTGCCGGGGAGTCGCTGGACCGTCTCCCGGTCGATCTTCACGACGTCCGGCTCGAGCTGGACCATCAAGTTGAGCGAGGAGAACCCGGAGCCGAGGTCGTCGAGAGCGACCTTGCAGCCCTTTGCCTTGTAGTAGGAGAACAGGCGCGCGAGGTGGTCGAGGTCGTGGACCTCCTCGCTCTCCGTGATCTCGAAGACGAGCTGGTCGAGCCGTAGTCCCGCGTCCAGGGCGGCGCGCTCCGTCGTGTGCAGGCAGACCTCGGGCCGGTAGATCGTCGTCGGGACGAAGTTCACGAAGAGCAGGTCGTCGGCGAGCCAGCCCTCGGCGCCGAGCAGGGCTGTCGTGCGACCGATCCGATCGAGCATATGGATCCAACCGGCCTCCGCGGCTGCCGCGAACATCGTGTCGGGCATCACCGTCCCCGTGGGTCCCGACGCGCGCAGCAGCGCCTCGTGACCGACCACTGCTGCATCTTCGAGACGGACGATCGGCTGGTAGACGCTGTAGAAGTGCGCGAGCTCGTCGGCGAGCAACGAGGCGAGATCGCAGTGCCGGGAGCGCGCGTCGAGCTGGGCGAGCGTCGGGGCGCGCAGGGCGCCGGCTGCGAGGGCCCACGGATCGACGGACCCGGGACGGTTGTCCTGGCCAGGTTCGGGATCGGGATCGGGCAGCACGAGCACCCGGACCTCGTCTCGCTCGACACTCGTCAGCTCCTTCGCTAGCACGTGGAGCAACCCCGTGACGTCGTCGGTGACGAGCTCGACCATCCCCGGCTCCGGCGTCACGACCGCCCCTCCGGCATGCCGGCACGCGCGCCGGACGGCCGCGAGCGAGTGCGCCACGTTGCTCGCGACGAGCAGCCGGGTGCCCTGAGCGGCTGGCTGGAGCTCTCGACACGTGCAGCCCGCACACTGGGCGACAGCAACCATTCGACCTCCGGACCTTTCCCGACCCTGCAGCGCTCCAGGCACCCGGCGCGCGTTCGCCCGTTCCTAACGCCCGCACCCGACGGGGTTTGAGAGCCCGCCTCCGACGGCGCTGCACCATCCTGCCCGGCCCATCCGACGGCGCTGCTATCGTTCGGGCGTCGGTCCGGGGTAGCTCAATTGGCAGAGCATGCGGCTGTTAACCGCAGGGTTGAGAGTTCGAGTCTCTCCCCCGGAGCTGTGCTGGACCACCTCGCGGGGCCGTAGCTCAGTGGTCAGAGCAGGGGACTCATAATCCCTGGGTCGCAGGTTCGATCCCTGCCGGCCCCACAGGAGCGACGCGCACGGGCGAATTTCGGGTGCGTTCACGGGCGGGTGGCGCTCGGCACGCCAGCCGTGGGGCAGTCGCGCCGAGGGGTCAGTCGACGCCCGTGTCGAGGGCGGCACGGTCGAGAGCGACATCCTCGTCACCCTCGACAGCGGGGTTGGTCGAGATCGCCGCAGCCCCGCCCGGCCGGAGGTCCCCGACGAGTGCGGAGTCCCCCGCTCCCAACGTGCCGAGTCCAGCGTAGAGCTCGAGCTTCGATCGAGTGTCGGCGATGTCGAGGTTGCGCATCGTGAGCTGGCCGATGCGATCGGCCGGACCGAAGGCCGCGTCCTCCGTGCGCTCCATCGACAACCTGTCCGGGTGGTACGACAGGCCGGGTCCCTCGGTCCGCAGGATCGAGTAGTCCTCGCCTCGCCGGAGCCGGAGCGTCACCTCTCCGCTCACCGCCGACGCAAACCAGTGCAGCAGCGACTCGCGGATCATCATCGACTGCGGGTCGAACCACCGGCCTTCGTAGAGGAGCCGTCCGAGCCGGCGACCCTGGTCTTGATAGGCCGCGATCGTGTCTTCGTTGTGGATCGCGCTGACCAGGCGCTCGTAGGCAACGAACAAAAGCGCCATCCCTGGAGCTTCGTAGACGCCGCGCGACTTCGCCTCGATGATCCTGTTCTCGATCTGGTCGGACATCCCAAGTCCGTGGCGGCCCCCGATGGTGTTCGCGTCACTGAGCAGCTCGACGACGTCGCCGTAGCGCCGACCGTTGATCGCAGTGGGGCGCCCCCGGTCGAAGACCACGGTCACGTCCTCGGTCTCGATCTCCACATCAGCCCGCCAGTAGGCGCATCCCATGATGGGCTCGACGATCTCGAGGGAGCAGTCGAGACGCTCGAGCATCTTGGCCTCGTGCGTCGCGCCGAGGATGTTCGCGTCGGTCGAGTAGGCCTTCTCCACGGCGTCGCGGTACGGCAGGCCGCGCGCGACGAGCCATTCGGACATCTCCTTGCGCCCGCCCAGCTCGGAGACGAACGCAGCGTCGAGCCAGGGCTTGTAGATCCGGAGGTTCGGGTTCGCGAGCAGGCCGTAGCGGTAGAAGCGCTCGATGTCGTTGCCCTTGAACGTCGAGCCGTCGCCCCAGATCGATACGCCGTCGTCCTGCATCGCGCGGACGAGCAACGTGCCGGCTACGGCCCGGCCGAGCGGCGTCGTGTTGAAGTAGATCCGACCGGCACTGCGGATGTGGAACGCCCCGCACGCAAGGGCGACGAGGCCCTCCTCGACGAGCTGCCGGCGGCAGTCGACAAGGCGCGCATGCTCTGCTCCGTAGTCGAGCGCACGGGACGGCACCGACGCGATGTCCGGCTCGTCGTACTGGCCGAGATCGGCCGTGTAGGTGCACGGGACGGCGCCATGGTGGCGCATCCACGCGACAGCGACCGACGTGTCGAGACCGCCGGAGAACGCGATGCCGACACGCTCGCCGACCGGGAGAGAACCGAGGACCTTGGACACGGCACCTCAGCCTACCGGCACCTCCGGTGCGACCTCTGGAGGGTCTCTCCGGCGGGCCGCATGCGCACCGGCACGATGGCGCCCAGCGCCGACCGGCACGCGCACGGGCCAGCCGTCGTCGGGCACTCCGGCCTCGGGTACGCCCTCACCTGGTACGCCGAGCACGGGCCAGCCGTCGTCGGGCACGTGGGTGATCCACGTCGCCTGCGCCCCGTGAGAGACCGGGGGCGCAACGCGCCGGTCCGGCAGGGCCGCACCCGGGAGAGGTCGGACCGGCACCGACCGACCACGTGGGCTGTGCTCGGGTCGACGACGCCGAGCGCTCCGGACGTGACGCCCGGGTTGGCGCCAGGCGGCAACGCGCGTCGCCAGCAGCACGCCTACGATCCCGACGAGCCCCCCGAGAAGGCCCCAGAGCCAGACGGGCACGCCATGGACCGCTGTTCGCAGGACCGACGGAGCAGGTGGCGGCACGCCGAAGCTGTTGGCGGACTCGCCGACGACGAGGTCGCCACGCCAGGCGACACGCCTATCGAGGGGTCCCGCGTCGCCGCCGTAACGGACGAAGACGGCCACGGGGTAGCTCCCGGTCGCGAGCCGGCCGAGCCCGACGTCGACCGCAGCACGACCACGTGGCAGGATGGTTCCCGGAGCGAGCTGCTCTTTGAGCGGTCCGGTCGAGGTGTCGACGACGAGCGTGCCGCTCGAGTGGACGAAGGTGTCGCCGGTGTCCACGAGCCCGACGGACGCGACGACCGCTCCGCCACCACGGCGTTCGGCGACCCCGGTCACGTGCAAAGCGGGGTGGAGCTGGTCGGGCGTGCCGATCGTCACGGCGACCCCGACGTTCACCTCTTGGACGACGCGCAGCACAGCGGAGGCGTCTCCGTGACCGGCGATCGTCGATGGTGATCCGGGTCGGGAGCGCACGCCGACGCCGAGCAGGTACTGACCGGGCGTCGCACTGGCGGGCACGTCGAGACGCGCGTGGAGCAAGAGCGATGCTCCGGGCAGCAGCACGACGCTCGACGGCAGGCCGGAGATCCAGCAGGTCGGGGTCGGGGTCGCGCACGGTCCCGACCAGGCATAGCCGTCGCCGGTGTTCGTATCCGTCGCGCCCACGACCGGTGCGACGTCGAGGCGTTCCGGTCGGGACACGGTGCTCGAGACGCGCAGCGTGAGGCGCGTGCTCGCGCCCGGTCGCAGGTGCTCGGTGAAGTACGTTCTCGCCGTGCCGACGGCGGCAACTGCGAAGCCAAACTGCGCCGGCGCGGGCACCGCTGCCGCCGACGCCTCGCCACCGAGGCTGCCTGCGCCCAGCGCTCCGGCACCGAGAGCCACACCACCGGCGAGGGCGAGAGCCAACCGCAGGACGATGCGCGCCTTTCTATCCGCACCCACCGTCTAGGGCCCCGTCGACACGGCGACCGTCACCGTCCCCGAGTACGACGCGGCCATGGTGTTCGCAGGGACGTCGAGCCAGAAGTCGGTGCCGAGGTCGACCGTCCCGAGCCCCGTGCCGCTCGCGCTCGAGTAGATCTTCGCGCTGCCGCTCGTCGGGACCGTGACCGGGTAGGTCACGCCCGAGTTCGTCGGCAACGTGCACGTCGAGCCGGTGCCACACGAGGCAGTCGGACCGGTGCTCGACGACGAGCTCGACGAGCTGCCGTCCACCAACAGGCTGCCGCCAAAGGTGGCGCTCGGGCTCGACGACGTGAGCGACGTCATGGAGATCGTGAGGTTCCAGCCAGAGCCACTGCCCGTGCTGTCGACGACCGTGGTCGGTGCCGTGTCGACGACGCTCTGGTCGGAGCCGTCGAGGGTGTCGGACCACGCCAGGCTCGTCGGAGGGGTGGCCGTCAAGGTCGAGCCGCTGATGTCCGCCGTCGCAGTCGTCGTCGCCGACGCTTGGTCGACCACGACAGCGCTGGCCGTCGCCGCGACGGCGACGGCCCCCATCCCCAGGCACGAAGCCTTCCAGGCACGCCGCATTGCTGGGCGTCGTGTTCTCATGGTCCCTCCCCTATCGTCTTTGCGTATGTCACGAGCGAGCTAACGGATGCCGGTGGGAGATTTTTAACTCGCGAGGGAAACTATCTCGTCGAGCTGCAAGCCCATTGAACTGGTATGCCGTCTCGCCGGCACGAGACGCCTTTGCGCGCGCGGGGCAGACGACCTCACGGTTTTCTGCTTATGCCATTGAATAGTAGATATTCTCTGCATTATCGATGTCGCAGTCGGTAGGAACGGGACGCAGGCAGAGCCGGCGGGGAGCCTGCTACGTGCCTCTGTCGGCGCATAAGGTCGCGCGATGGACGATGCGCAGATCCCGACCGATGCCGAGCCGGGTCCGATCGAGACTCCGATCGCAGAGACCGTCCCGGCGGGCGTGGTCGCGCAGGTCCGTGGCGCCGTGGGGTCGGTCGTCGTCGGCAACGAGCAGGCCCTCGAGCTCCTCCTCGTCGCGCTGTTGTGCCGCGGCCATGCCCTCCTCGAAGATGTCCCCGGTGTGGGCAAGACGCTGCTCGCTCGCTCGTTCGCGCGCGTCCTCGGCTGCGATTTCACCCGGGTCCAGCTCACCCCCGACGTCCTCCCGTCCGACGTGACCGGCTCGAGCGTGTTCAACCAGGCGACCGTAGCGTTCGAGTTCCGACCTGGTCCGATCTTCACGCAGGTGCTGCTCGCGGACGAGGTGAACCGCGCGACTCCACGTGCGCAGTCTGCGCTCCTCGAGGCGATGGAGGAGCGTCAGGTCACGGTCGACGGCGAGACGCGACCACTTCCCGAGCCCTTCCTCGTCCTTGCGACGCAAAACCCGATCGAGCTCGAAGGGACCTTTCCGCTTCCCGAGGCCCAGCTCGACCGCTTCCTCGTGCGGGTGACGCTCGGCTATCCCGACCTGGACGAGGAGCACGAGATCCTGCGCCGCTTCGAGCGAGACGACGTTCCCGCCCCCGTCGCGGTGACGGGCCCATCCGGCGTCCTCCATCTCCAGCGCGAGCGCGCGCGTGTCTCGGTCTCCGACGACGTGCTCGCCTACTTGCTCGAGGTCGTTCGGTCGACCCGAGCCGACGACCGCGTCGCACTCGGTGCGAGCCCCCGTGCCGCCCTGGCCCTCCATCGCGCCTGCCAGGCGCGGGCCCTACTGGACGGGCGCTCCTACGTGCTGCCCGACGACGTCAAGATGCTCGCGGTCCCCGTGCTCGCCCACAGGATCTCCCTGACGGCTTCCGCTCGCCTGCGCGGGACGTCGGTCGCAGGCGTCCTCGGAGAGATCCTCGAGCGAGCCGCCGTCCCCGTCGAGGACGAGGACGGACAGGGGGCCGACCCGCCAGCACCACGGCTCACGGCGGGGCGCTGAGGCCCGTGCCGGCGGCGAGGCGAGCCCGGAGTCGCCTCGGTCAGGTCAGGTCAGGTCGTCGCACCGATGCGGACCTCGCCGAGGTGCTCGAGAAGCGCGCCGGCGTCTTCGAAGACGCGGGCTGCGCCGGCGCGCTCGAGCTCGTCCCTCCCGTAGCCGCCGGAGAGCACGCCGATGCCGACCGCCCCGGCGCGACCGGCCGCGAGGAGGTCCCAGACAGAGTCGCCGACGACGGCGCAGGCAGACGGAGGGACTCGCAGGCGCGCCGCTGCGATGACGACCAAGTCGAGCGGGCGGGGCGCTCGGGGCGCTCGTCGCACCTCGTCGCCGCAGACGAGGACGGCGTCGGGAACCCCGAGCACGTCGAGCGCGGGGCAGGCGAGGCGCAGCGTGCCACTCGTGGTGATCGCCCACGGGACGCCGAGCCGCGTCAGCTCGCCGAGGAGCTGCCGCGCCCCCCGATGTGGCGCCATCGCCCCACCGGTTCTGTGCAGTGCCGCGTCGTGGGCCGCGGACAGCCGCCGCAAGACCGTCTCGTCGACGACGACGCCCGCGTCGCGCGTCAGCTCGTCGACGAACGCCGCACCACTCATCCCGATCCGCCGGTGAACCCGCCACGCGGGCAGCGCCACCCCGATCGCGTCGAATGCCTCCTGCCACGCGACGACGTGCTGGTAGACCGTGTCGACGAGGGTGCCGTCGAGGTCCAAGACGACCGCCTCGGGACCGACCGCCCACCTCTCCCGCCCCGAGGACGTCGTCGCCGGCACGATCAGGGTCTCGACTTGCCCGTTGCGCGCGCCGTCACGGGAGCCGTCACGTGACACCTCGGGCGTCGCGCCCGAGCTGGGCGGCGAGCCCGGGCGCAGGCGGCACGAGAGGCAGCAGGCAGGCCTGGAGAGCGTGGTAGAGGTCGGGCTTTCCGTACCAGGGGTGGACCGTCCGGTGGTTGCTGGCATCGAGCTGCGCGTACCAGCCTCCGCGGCCGTGGTCGATCAGGTGGTCGGACGCAAAGTCCCACAGACGGCGGTACCAGATCTCGTAGGTGGGAGCACCGACGAGCGTGGCGAGATAGGCACTTGCACCGATCCCCTCCGCGACCGGCCACCAGTAGTGGTCGTCGTTCACCGGCGCTCCGTCCCAGTCGATGGTATAGACGAACCCCCCGTGGACCTCGTCCCATCCCTGCGTGACCGCGCGATCGAACAGTGCCGCGGCCGCCTCGACCAGCCACGTGTCGCTCCTGCCGGTCGCGATCCAGGTGGACAGCACGAGACGGGACCACTCGAGGAGATGGCCGATGGTCACCCCGTACGGGCGGAACGGATGATCTGGACGGTCCCGGTTGTACTCGAGGTCCGCCCGCCAGGAGGAGTCGTAGTGCTCGGGAAGCAACCAGGCGTTCGCGCGCGCCCGGTCGTCGATGAGCAGACGGGCGATCCGCGCGGCTCTCCCGGCGAGCTCGGCATCACCCGTCGCGTCGGACGCGGCGAGGAATGCCTCGCACAGGTGCATGTTGCTGTTCGCGCCGCGGTAGTCCTCGAGCTCGTCCCAGTCCGCCGAGAACGCCTCCCGGGAAGCACCGTCCGCGTCGGACCAGAACCTCTCCCCGATCACCTCGAGCACGTCGTCGTAGATCTGCCGCGCGACGTCGTGTCCAGCGACGATGCCGCTCGACGCCGCGAGCAGGACGAACGCGTGGCCGTACGCCGACTTCGTCGCGACCGTCGCGCTCGGGCGACCGGTCGCCTCGACATAGCCCCCGTGCACGCGGTCTCTGTGCTCGCTCCACAAGACGTCGAGCCCTCGCGCGACGATGGTCCGCGATCCCGGCACGCCGAGAAGCTCGCCGAGCGCGTAGCAGTGGACGGCACGAGCGACGGTGAGGAGGCTCTGGCGCGGCTCGGTGGCGGGAGGGCATCCGGTCGGCATCGCGCGGCCGTCGTCGTCGAGCTCGACGAAGCACCCGTCGGGCCCCACAGTCGCGCGGAAGAAATCGAGCAGCCGGAACGACTCGCCCAGCAGCCAGCTCCGGTGCGATGCCAGGTCGCTCCAGCGCGACCCGGCCGTCGTGGGATCCACGGCCGGCGTCACAGCTCGACGGCAGCCGCGCCCTGCTGCTGGGTGTTGCGCTCGCGCACGAGCGCGTCGAGCGCCCGGTACACGAGGTCCCATGCACCGAGCTCTCGGCGGGGAAAGTCGTGCACCTCGGTCTCGAGCACGACCCCGGCCCACGGGTTGTAGGCAGGCGGGTCGTACAGCTCGACGTGGTAGCTGCCCGCCTCGTGTGTCCCGGAGTGGTCGTTGCGGATGACTGCGCGGGCGATGTCGGTGTGCGGCCTCTGCTTCTCGTGGGGGTCGTCGGGATCGACCTGGTCTGGCCAGCGCTCGATCTTCACGATGATCATGTACTCGTCTCCCGGGTCTCGCTCTCGGCCCCCCTCGCCGCGAGCATGCACCATTGATCGCTCGTCGTGCGGCGCAGCCGACACCGCTAACGGCATAGCGGCGCGCAGTTCGAGCGTTGATCGAAGCCTAGGGGCTGTCGCAGTCGACGCGACGACGAGCGGCGACGAGTCGGTTGGCCTAGCGTCGAGGCGTGCGGCAGACGTGGTTGAACCCGAGAGCTCTCGGTCTGCACGCCACCGTGATCGTCGTCGTCCCGGGGTTCTTGTGGCTCGGCTGGTGGCAGCTCCATCGTGCCCTCGGCGGCAACGAGCTGAGCTGGGCCTACACAGTCGAGTGGCCGTTTTTCTCGCTCTACGCGATCTTCATGTGGTGGCGCCTCGTCCACGACGTCGCACGCGACCGCGCGCAGCATCCCGCAGATCGGTCGGACGACGGCGAGCCGATCGACGCCGACAACGGCGAGGGCTCTCGCCCGAACGTGGTCGCGCGACGCCGTGGTAGCCCGACGCAGCGTGCCGAGCAGGAGATGGCGGCCTACAACAGCTACCTCGCGAGCCTCCATGCCGGCGACAGCACAGCAGCGCGCGATCCTGGCGACCCGGAGAACGACCGCGTCACCACCCCGAGCACCCGCGGCAGAGCATGACGCCGGCGCGGTCGCGCGCTAGGCCGGATCGCTCCCAGCAGGTTCGAGGTCGAGCGCGAGAGAGTTGATGCAGTAGCGCTTGCCGCCGGAGCCCGGACCGTCGTCGAAGACGTGGCCGAGGTGGGACCCGCAGGCGCGACAGACGACTTCCGTGCGGACCATGCCGTGGCTGCGGTCCTCCCGAAGCTCCACCGCGTCGGCGACCGCCGGCTCGCTGAAGCTCGGCCAGCCGGTGCCGGAGTCGAACTTCGTCTCGGAAGAGAACAGCTCGGCACGACAGGCTGCACAGCGGTAGGTCCCGTCGTCGTGGCAGTTCACGTACCGCCCCGTGAACGGCGGCTCCGTCTCCGAGCACCGAAGCACGCCGTACTGCTCCGGCGACAACGACTGCTTCCACACCTCGTCAGATCGCAACTGGCTGTCACCCACGTGCCGTCCTCCTGTCGTCCCGTCGTTGCAAGACTACGGCGGTCCTTGTCGTCGACCCACCTCGGTCTCGGACTGGGTGTCGTCCTCAGCGTCGCAGACGAGCTGCTCGACCGTCGTGCCGAGCGACCGGGCAACCCGGACCATCGTCGTGACCCTCGGGATGCCGATGCCGCGTTCGATGTACGAGACAGCCTGCTGGGTAAGGCCAGCCAACTGCCCGAGCTCGAGCTGGGACAGCTTCAGCGCTTGGCGCCGCTCGCGGACACGGCGCGCCCAAGTCCCCTCCTCGCGGTCCACGTCGTCCCTGCGTCCCGATGGCGACGGCGACGGCCTCGGACCACCGACCCACGTCGACCCCGTCGCTCGCTCGCTCACACTACAGACTGTAACGCATACTCGTGTACGTGTCTCCACGAACCGTGGAAACCTGCCGGAACAGTCTGCGGCGGATGCGGCACGACTGACACAAGTGACCTTGTCACGGCCACCGTCTGGATCGGATACAACTACGTACGTGAGCACGATCCGGTTCTCCGAGTGGCTGCGGCACAAGGTCGAGGGTCGAGGTTGGCTGCAACGCGACCTCGCAGCAGCGGCCAGCGTCAGTCAACAGACCGCCAGCCGCTGGCTGCTCGGTCAGACGCTCCCCAACGTGACCCACGCCCACGCCCTCGCCCTCGCCCTCGAGGTGACGGCGGACGAGGTGCTTGAACGCCTCGGGGCGGCGGCGCCTGCGCACCAACTTCACCAGGTGGAACGCGATCGCGAGATCGAGGAGCTGAGGAGGCGAGTCGAGCGGCTCGAGCAGGAGGTTGCCCGTCGGCTCGAGGCATGACGCCGAGCACGTCTTCGAGAACGGCGACACGCCGGCGAAGCTCGGCAACCTCCGCATTGCGTGCCACCCTGCGACGTCCGACCTCGTCCTGCACGTCCACCTCCCGGTCCCAGCGGCCGACGACGAGCCTGTCGCAGGGCTGTGACACTCGGCGCGAGGACACGAGGGACGCCGGAGCACCGGGCCCGCCCGGGCCCGGTGCTCCCAGCCCGCTCGGGCTGCGGTCGGCTTACTTCGGCATTCCGATGAGGGTCACCGTCGCCGTGTGGGACGTGCCGCTCGTGTCGACGTAGGTCACGGTGACCTGATCTCCCGGCTTCTTCGACTCGATGGCCTTCTGCAACGTGGCAACAGTCGGCGTCGCTGTCGAGTCGACCGCCGTGATCGTGTCGCCTCCCACGATGCCGGCAGCCTGCGCGGGGCTACCGATCGCCACGTCCGACACTGGCACACCGCTGACACTCTGCTGGCCGAACGCGAAGCCTCCGAGGCCCGAGCTCGACCCGTCGAACACGCCGAGGAAGGCCGTCTCACCGAGTATCACGCCACCGCCGGCCTTGCCCCGCTCCATCTGCTGCACGATCGAGCGTGCTTCGTTGATCGGGATCGCGAACCCGAGCGTCGTCCCGACGCCGCTTCCCGACGCCGACTCGGCTGCGGTGTCCATCCCGATGACCTGGCCCTGGCTGTTGAGCAGCGGTCCGCCGGAGTCGCCAGGCTGGATCGGGGCGTCGGTCTCGATGAGCCCGTGCAGCGTCTCGCTCACACTTGTCGGCGACGAGTCGCTCGCCGTGATGGTCCGTCCGAGGGCGGAGACGATGCCCGTCACAGTCGTCGGCTGCTGACCGAGCCCGAGCGCATTGCCCATCGCGACGACAGGATCTCCGACCGCAGCCGTCGAGGAGTTGCCGAGCCGGACGGTCGGAAGCGAGCCCGAGTAGCCCTGGATCTGCAGGAGCGCGACGTCCTTGGTCGGGTCGACGCCGATCACCGTCGCGCCGTAGGTGCCCGACGAGCCCTGGATGCTCACGGTGATCTTCGTCGCGTCGGCGACGACATGGTTGTTCGTGAGCACCTCGCCGGTCGAGGTGATGATCATCCCGGTACCCGCGGCCTGCTCTTGGCCCTGGCTCGCGGGGCTCGCGATGTTCGTGTTGATGTCGACGATCGCGGGCTGGACGGCCTTGGCGATCGCAGCCGTCGACTCGGAGGGACCGCTGCTCGCGACGGTCGAGTGCGTCGGCGTCGGGATGACCGGGACGTTCGTCGACGTCGAGGAGGAGGACGACGAGCCCCCTCCTGAGAAGGCGACGCCGAGGCCGGCTCCGAGGCCCCCGGCGAGCAGCGCTGCAGCTGCGGCGACCGTCAGCACCCTGTGCCGTGGGACGGGGCCGTTCGAGCTCGTCGGAGCGCCTCCGGCGGGGTCGAAGCCCCCGTCGCCCGGCGCCCAGGGCGGCACGACGCCTCCAGCCGGCGGCGCACCTGCTCCGGCATCGCCGACCGACGACCCCGCGCCGATGCCGCTCGACGCCGCCGCCGGGGGGGCGAACGGCGGCATCGAGAGCGGCATCAGCGGTTCCCACGCCCCGTCCCCGGCGGTCGGCGCCGGGGACGGAGCCGGCTCCGCACGCTCCGCGCCGGCGCTGGGCACGGCGTCGAGCGGCTTGCCGGAGTCGTAGGTCTGGTCCATCTCGTCCATGTCTTCCATGTCCTCTCACGTCTTACGGCCGGTCGGGAGCGCCGCTACAGCGGCTCGCCTCGTGGCGCCCTACCCGCCTCGGAAGCTCTCGAGCTCCCGTGTCCCTAGACAGCATGCCCGTCCCGCCTGCACGGTGGCTGGGCCGCCGCTGGGAACATCCTGTGAGATCTGGACCGCTCAGCGAGCCGCTGCAATGGCCACAGCACGGGTTGCCCCGGGCATCGCCTGGTCGGTCGGGGTCATGTTGCGCGCGGCACCGAAGCCGTAGACGCCACCGGAGCGTGTGAGCAGCCAGTAGCCAGCTCCGGCATCCTGCGGTGCAGCGGCGATCGCCACGACGCCATGGTCCGGCTGACCCGCGAACGGTTCGAGCTGGCGCGCCGCGCCGTACGCGTAGACCTGCCCGTCCGAATCGGCGAGCCAGTAGCCAGGAGCGCCGGGCACGGCAGCGATGCCGACGACCTCGCCGACGAGCGTCCCGGGGGTCACCCACCCGAGCCGGTGCGCCGCACCGAATCGGTAGACCCGTCCGGTCGAGCTCACGAGCCAGTAGCCGAGACCCACCGGCGACGCGGCGATTCCGACGATGCGCCCGACCAGTCGCTTCGGCGGGATCGACCCGAGGAGCTGGGCGTCGCCGAACGCGTAGACGCGCCCCGTCGCGGTGACGAGCCAGTAGCCGTTGCCGTCGGGCGTCGCTGCGATGGCGACGATCGCACCCGGGCGGCCCTTGGCCGGCGCAGATCCGTCGTTGCGAGCTCCTCCCACCCCGTAGACACGCCCGGCCGTCGTGACGAGCCAGTACCCATCGCCATCGGGTGTCACGGCGACGCCGGCCGCATGCCAGGACTTCGTCACGGGCGACGACGCAGCCGCGAGCCCGTAGGTGTTCGCCTGGCCCGAGAGGTCGACGGTGACGTAGCCCTCTGCCGGCGCGGGCGCGACCGACACGGCAAGCTGGCTCGTGGCGACGCCGCCCGCAGCATCTGTCACGCGTGCGTCGAAGCTCGTCGTTCCGGACGTTCCGGGCCGCCCGGAGAGCGTCCCCGACGAGCTCAGCACGAGACCGCCGGGCAGGCGCCCGCTCGCCACGGAAAACGAGTAGGGGGGTGTGCCACCGTGCGCCACGAGCGTCGTCGCGTAGTCGGTCCCGACCATTCCTGTCGGCAGCTGCGTCGTCGACAGGAGCGGTCCGGGCCGGACGTCGAGCACGACCGCCGCCGTCGCCGTCGCGTTGAGAGCGTCGACGACCTCGACGTCGACGCTCTGACGACCCGCCTCGGACGGAGCACCCCCGATGTCGCCACCGGAGCCCAGAGTGACCCCGGGAGGCAGCGAGAGCGGCGACCACTGGTACGGCGCCGTGCCACCGACGGCGACGAGCGGGATCGACAGCGGAGTGCCGGTCTCGACAACGATCGGAGCAACGGGCACGATGGCGACGCGCCCGACAGCGTCGGCCGCGCTCTCCGGGCGAGACCGCACGGGGCTCGCAACCGCTGGTCCGCCCGTCGCGGCGAGTGTCAGCAGCGCCGCCACGGCCAACAGAGACGGGCGCAAGAAGGCAGGCACGACGCGGGACGCTACCGCAGCCCGCGCGTCACCGGTCACCGCCCTCGGCGATCTCGCCCGCGTCGCCCGCACGGCGCGGCTGGTCGCTACGCGAGCGCGACGAGGTCGCCGAGCTCGTCACTCCAGTGGTCCTCCACCCCGTCGGGCATGAGGAGCACGCGCTCGGGCTGGAGAGCTTCGACTGCTCCGGGGTCGTGCGTCACGAGCACGATGGCCCCGCCGTAGCTGCGGAGGGCCCCGAGCACCTCTGCCCGGCTCGCCGGGTCGAGGTTGTTCGTCGGCTCGTCGAGCAGCAGGACGTTCGCCGACGAGACGACGAGCGCAGCGAGGGCGAGGCGTGTCTTCTCGCCGCCCGAGAGAGTCCCGGCAGGCTGGTCGACGCGATCCCCACCGAACAGGAAGGCACCGAGGATCCGGCGCAGCTCGACGTCGGTCAGCGACGCCGGAGCCTCCCGGCGGACGTTGGCGAAGACCCCGGCGTGCGGATCGAGCGTCTCGTGCTCTTGCGCGTAGTAGCCGAGGCGTAAGCCATGTCCGGCGACGACCTCGCCACCGTCGGGCTGCTCGACACCCGCGAGCACGCGCAGGAGGGTCGTCTTGCCCGCTCCGTTCAGCCCGAGAACGACGACCCGGCTCCCCCTGTCGATCGCGAGGTCGACACCGGAAAAGACCTCGAGCGAGCCGTAGCCCTTGGCAAGCCCGTTCGCCGTGAGTGGCGTCCGTCCACACGGAGCCGGATCGGGGAAGCGGAGCTTCGCGACCTTGTCCTGGCTCCTCACCTCGGCCAGCCCACCTGCGATGCGGGCTGCCCGACGGTCGAGCTGGTGCGCGGCACGTGCCTTGGTCGCGGTCGCCCGCATCTTGTCGGCTTGGGACCGGAGCGTCACGATCTTGCGCTCGGCGTTCACCCGCTCGCGCTGGCGCCGCCGCTCGTCGGTCGCGACCTGCTCACGGTAGGCGCGCCAGCCCATGTTGTAGACGTCGATCACCTGGCGCGTCGCATCGAGATGCAGGACTCGGTTGACGATCGCCTCGAGCAGGTCGGTGTCGTGGCTGATGACCACGAGGCCGCCTGCGTAGCCCCGCAGGTAGTTCCGCAGCCACGTGATCGAGTCCGCGTCGAGGTGGTTCGTCGGCTCGTCGAGCAGCAGCGCCGGTGCGCCGGAGAACAGGACACGAGCGAGCTCGACGCGCCGCCGCTGACCGCCCGAGAGGGTCCCGAGGCTCTGTTCGAGCACGCGCTCGGCCAGACCGAGGCTCGACGAGATCGCTGCCGCCTCGGCTTCGCACGCCCAACCCCCGAGCGCGACGAACCGCTCCTCGAGCACCGCGTACCGCCGCATCGAGGAGTCACGGGAGTCCTCGTCCGACGTCCCCATCTTCGCCGCGGCGTCTGCAAGGTCGCGAACGACGACGTCGAGCCCACGGGCAGAGAGGATGCGGTCCCTCGCGAGGACGTCGAGATCGCCCGTACGCGGGTCCTGGGGCAGGTAGGCGATCTCGCCGGAGCGGCGGAGCGTCCCTCCTGCCGGCAGCGCCTCGCCGGCGAGCACCTTTGTCAGGGTCGTCTTCCCTGCTCCGTTACGCCCCACGAGGCCCACGCGATCTCCCGGCGCGACCTGGAAGGTCGCACCCGAGATCAGGACGCGGCCTCCTGCTGCGATCTCGAGGTCGGTGGCTGTGAGCATGGTCGGTCAGGAGGATGTGGTCGAAGCGGGGAACAGCCGCCCACGTCGACGGGACAGCAATCCCCATCATCGCACCGATCGCGACCATGAGCGCGCGGCCGGAGGCCGGTCCGCTCAGAGAGGGCGCCGGCTGGAGCCGCTAGCCTGCCCCCCGATGCACGGACCCGTCGCCCTCGTTGGCAGTGGCGAGTTCCTCGACGTGATGCGTCCCGTCGACGAGCTGTTGCTCGACGGCCGTGCCCAGCGCGCCGTGTTCCTCCCGACCGCGGCGGCCGAGGAGGGCGACGAACGAGTCGGCTACTGGCTGGACCTCGGCACGCGGCACTTCGCGTCGATGGGTGTCGAGCCTGTCCCGCTCGCCGTGCTCGACCGCTCCGACGCGCAGCGCCAAGACCTCGCCGACCTGGTCGCCGGGGCCGGACTCGTCTACCTGTCGGGAGGCAACCCCGGATACCTCGCCGACACGCTCCGCTCGACGAGGGTGTGGCAGGCCGTCGTCGACGCCTGGCTGGGCGGGAGCGCGCTCGCCGGCTGCTCGGCCGGGGCGTGTGCCCTCAGCGCTGTCTCCGACGACTTCCGCCGACCGGGCCGCTTCACCGGGCTCGGGCTCGGGGTGGTCCCGCACGTCGCGACGATCCCGCACTTCGACCGCTTCGACTCGATCGCCCCCGACATCGCCAGGTCACTGGTGGCCTCCGTGACCGAACAGGTAACGGTAGTCGGCGTCGACGAAGACACAGCCCTCGTGGGAGGCCTGGAGCGCTGGACGGTCGAAGGTCGCCAGGGAGTCTGGCGGATCGGTCGGGACGGGTCGCGGACCCGCTACGGGCCACGCGACGCGGTCGAGATCCCCCTGCCGGTCCCGCCGCTCTGACAACTGCGGGACCCAGGTCACCCACCTACGCTCGGAGGCCACCCGGGCCACGATGAGATCCGTCCAGACGACACAGCGGCTCCGAACGAAAAGGTGCGCTCAGCGGCAGGTGGTCGCAGGGCTGTTCATCGAGACCGACCAAAGGAGCCGTCCGTGGAGAAAGAGCACGCGGACAGGAGCCGGCTGTGAGGATCGCCGTCGTCGGCGCCGGGGTGTCCGGGCTCGTCGCGGCGCGGCTTTTGAACGGCCGGCACGACGTGACAGTCTTCGAGGCGAACGACTACGTCGGGGGCCACACCCACACCGTCCACGTCGAGCTCGACGATGCCGAGCTCGACGTGGACACCGGATTCATCGTCTACAACGAGCAGAACTACCCGCTGTTCACCGCGCTCTTGCGCGAGCTCGAGGTCGCAACCCAACCGAGCCCGATGTCGTTCTCGGTGTCGCGCGAGCCGGCGGGGATCGAGTACCGGGCGACGAGCTTCGGCACGCTCTTCGCGCAGCGCGCAAACCTGCTGCGACCCTCGTTCCACCGGATGCTCGTCGACATCGCCCGCTTCAACCGCGCAGCTCGAGCCGTGCTCGAACAAGGCGACGAGCACTCGAGCCTCGACGATCTCCTCGCACGCGGTCGCTTCTCCCGCGAGCTTCGAGACCACTTCGTCGTCCCGCTCGGGTCGTCGATCTGGTCGGCCGACCCTGCGCACTTCGGCGAGATGCCGGCCATGACCTACGCGCGCTTCATGGCCAACCACGGGCTGCTCAGCTTCGGAGCACAGCCGCTCTGGCGTACCGTGACCGGCGGCGCGCACCACTACGTCCGACGTCTCCTACGTGATCTCGACGGACGGGTGCGCAGCGGCGCTCCCGTCGAGAGAATCGAGCGTCGCGACGACGGCGTCGAGCTCGTCGCGCAGGGTCACGACGCAGAGCTGTTCGACGCCGTCGTCGTCGCGACGCACGCCGACGAGGCGCTCGCCCTGCTCGTCGACGCGACACCGGACGAGCGGTCGGTGCTCGGCGCCATTGGCTTCCAGCCCAACACCGCCACGCTGCACACCGACTCGACGATGATGCCCCGCAACCGGCGCGCGTGGGCGAGCTGGAACTACCACCTCGTCGATGACGCTGCCGGGCAGGCGACCCTCACGTACTACATGAACGCTCTCCAGTCGCTCACGACCCGTCACGACGTCCTCGTCACGCTCAATCGCGAAGACGCGATCGACCCGAGCTGCGTCGTCGCGAGCTTCTCCTACCACCACCCCGTCCTCGACGCCGGAGCGGTGGCTGCCCAGCGTCGGCGATCGGAGATCCAAGGTCGACGCAACACCTATTTCTGCGGCGCGTACTGGGAATACGGCTTCCACGAAGACGGCGTCCGCAGCGCCTACGACGTCGCCGCGCTCCTCGGACACCGCCACAGCTCGAGCGTGCTCGGTGCGCCCCGCTGAGAGCTACCGTCGGGGAGACGGTTTGGCTGTCCGTCCACTGGGGTCGGCCGGCACCGAGACGAGCACGAGATCGAGATGAACAGCGCTCTGTACGAGGGGTCAGTGTGGCACCGCCGGCTCGGTCCGGTGGAGAACCAGTTTCGGCACCGGATCGCCATGGCCTACGTCGACCTCGGCGAGCTCGGATCGGACGACACGACGTCCCCTGCCTTGTCGACCGCTCGTCGGGGGTTGCGCAGCCACTTCGCGCGCGCCGACTACCTCGGTGACCCGGCGGTCCCACTCGACGTCGCCGTGCGTGACCTCGTCGAAGCCTCGACCGGCAGGCGGCCGGACGGCTCCGTGCGCCTTCTCGCCCATCTACGGACCGCTGGCTGGAACTTCAACCCGATCAGCCTCTACTACTGCCTCACCGGCGACGGGACCGGTCTCGATGCCGTCGTGTTCGAGGTCACGAGCACGCCGTGGGGCGAGCGCCATGCATACGTCGTCGACGCAGGCGGTGCGGACCGCGTCACGGGCATCCGGCTCCGCAAGGCCCTCCACGTCTCGCCGTTCCTGCCGATGGACCTCGAGTACTCCTTCTCCTGCGACATCCCCGGAGCGAGCTGCGCGGTCGACTTCCGGCTCGACCGGGGAGCCGAGCGCGTCTTCGAGGCGGGCCTGGTCTGCCGCCGCGCCGCCGATCTCGACCGCCGTGGCCTGCGCCGCCTCCTGCTCCGGCACCCCTTGATGCCGATCGTCACCTCCGCCGAGATCTACCTCGAAGCAGCCAAGCTCGCCGCCCGCAGAGCTCCGTTCTACCGGCATCCGGACAAGGCCGCGCACCGGTCGGCACCGGCCAGCCATCACGACACGACCGAGCCGCCTGCCTCGGGGCACGCTGCGTGAGGTCGCGGACTCGCAAGCCCGACCGGCGCGCTCGGGCCGGCGCGCGCTCGCTCGCCGCACGGGCCGTCGTCATGGGCCTTCTCGGACGGATCCGCGACGGCGCAGTCATCGTCCGCGACGGGGACAAGCGTCACCTGTGCGGACGGCCCGCTCCGGGTGAGCCCGTGGCCGAGGTCGTCGTGACGTCACCTCTCGCATGGAGCGTCGTCGCGACCGAAGGCAGCGCAGGGCTCGGCCGTGCCTGGTTCTCGGGCTGGTGGACCTGCCCGTCGCTCGACGAGCTGACGCTTTTCCTCCGCGTCGTCATCCGCAACCTCGACTCGATCGAGCGCGCGAGCGCCCTAGGTCAGCGCCTACGCGCCCCGTTGCGACGCCTCGTCAGCCACGCTGCGGACCGCCCCGGCAACCTCGACGTCGACCGGCGCAACGTCCGCGCCCACTACGACCTCGGCAACGAGATGTTCGCCCTGTTCCTCGACGAGTCGATGACCTACTCGGCAGGCATCTTTGCGAGCCCATCGACGAGCTTGCACGACGCGCAAGTCGAGAAGCTCGACCGCATCTGCCGCAAGCTCGCCCTGTCGCCGGTCAACCACGTCGTCGAGATCGGGACCGGCTGGGGGAGCTTCGCTCTGCACGCGGCACGCCACTACGGCTGCAAGGTGACGACGACGACCATCTCGGAGAGCCAGTACGAGCTCGCGAGCGCCCGGGTCAAAGAGGCTGGGCTCGACGACCTCGTCACCGTGCTGCGAGACGACTACCGTGACCTGCGCGGCACCTACGACCGGCTCGTCTCGATCGAGATGGTCGAGGCGCTCGACTGGCGCCACTACGACCGCTACTTCCGGACCTGCTCGGAGCTTCTCGCCCCGTCGGGGTTGATGGCGCTCCAGGCGATCGTCATCGCCGACCAGCTGTTCGAGAGAGCCAAGCTGACCGAAGACTTCGTGAAGCGCTACGTCTTCCCCGGCTCGTGCATCCCGTCGGTCGCCGCGATCGTCGACTCGGTCGCCCGCACGACCGACCTCCGTCTCGTCGCGCTCGACGACATCGGCCACCACTACGCCGAGACGCTGCGACGCTGGCGCAACGCGTTCGCGGAGCACGAGCCCGAGATCGGCGCCCTGGGGATCGACGAGACGACCCAGAGGCTGTTCGAGTTCTACCTCTGCTACTGCGAAGCAGCCTTCGCGGAGCGACGGATCGGCGACGTCCAGTGCATCTTCGCCAAGCCGGGCTGGCGGGCGAGCGCCCTCGCTCGCCCGATCAGCTGACCCGGCTCAGCGGCTCACGGCCCCGGCGAGGGGAGCGCGGGCGATCTGCGACGCGGTCGGCAGCCGCACGTTGCGCACGAGCCTTGCACGCTCGAGCAGCCTGATCACCATCCAGGAGACGTCGACCTGGGCGAGGGACAGCCCGTGGCGCGCCGAGCGGGGAAAGGCGTGGTGGTTGTTGTGCCACCCCTCGCCGAAGGTGAGCACCGCGACGAACCAATTGTTGCGGCTCTGGTCACGGGCGTCGTAGGTGCGCCGGCCGAAGGTGTGACAGATCGAGTTGACCGCGAACGTCGCGTGCTCGAAGGCGAAGATCCGCACGAGACCCGCCCACACCATGGCCTCGAGCCCACGATCAACGCTGCCCGTCACGGCGAAGCCGATCAGGAAGGGCAGGCCGATGGAGACCGCGACCCACACGAGGTAGAGCTTGTCGATCACCCGGATGACCCGGTCCTCGAACAGGTCGCGCCCGTAGGCGGCGCCGCGCTCCATCCCCTTTGTCGTGAACATCCAACCGACATGGGCGTGCCACAGGCCGCGCACCGCCCCGAGGAACCCGTCGCCAGCGAGATGGGGCGAGTGTGGATCGCCGTCGTGGTCGGAGCGGGCATGGTGCTTACGATGATCGGTGACCCACTGCGTGACCGGGCCTTGCAAGGTCATTGCGCCGAGCACCGCGAGGGCGATCTTCACGGCTCCGACCGCCTCGAACGAGCGGTGCGTGAAGTAGCGGTGGTAGCCGACTGTGATCCCGAGACCCGTGAGCACGTAGAGAACGAGGCCGAGGACCAGGTCGAGCGGTCGGAACGCTACCCCCCAGAGCAGGCCTGCGGCGGAGAGGATGCCGGCGGCGGGGACGACGACCGCGACGAGGGTCACGATCTGGCTGACGAGAGACGTCCGCGTACGGACGGTCGCGACACCGAGGGCAGTCGCGTCAGGGGTACTGGCAGGGTCGGTCACGATGGTCCCGTCCCCGAGGACGGGGACGGGCTCGGGCAGCGTTCTCAGCACGTCGTCATCTTCCCATCTCTCCGCCGGCGCGCGCACGCTCACGGACGCGTGTCGAATGGCAGTGACGACGGGAGCTGTCAAAGCTCGACCCGGGGTCGCCCAGGCAGGTCACAGGAAGCAGGTCACAGTGGGCTCGGCGAGCCGGCGACCACGACAGCGGAGGTCGGACGCGTCGTGCCCCCGAGAGGCTCGGCCGTCACCATGAACTTCGTCATGTTGGTCGTGACCTGTACGGGCACGTCGCTCGGCGCCCTCCCGAGCAGCCCGATCGAGACGATCCTGCCCGCCACCGCGGCCCAGAGCTGGTAGGTCTGGTCTGCAGGGAGCGCGCGCATTGGCCCCGTCGTGATCCAGTAAGCCTGGCCATCAGGGAGGACGACGAGCAGCGCGCGCGACGCGTGACCCGTGCCGCGCAGCTCGACGCTGCGGTGCTGGGGGTTCGCCACAGCAAGCGCCGCCTGCTGCGCCACGCCGTTTGTCGCCACCGCCGAGCGGATGTCGGTCACCTGCGTGTCGAGATTGCTCACCTTGACCGAGAGCAGCCCGACGACAAGAGCAAGAGCCGCGGCGAGCCCGCCGAGGACGAGCGACGCAGCCGGGAGTCGCCGCGCCCGGCGCATCGGCGCGACGAACGGAGCGGCGCGGGAGCCTGCGGCCCCGTTGCCTGGGCCCGTGCCGTCGGAGACCTCGAAGCGAGCTGGACCGAGCACCGGGGGCATCGCCTGGCTCGGGAGCTCGAGCGAGAGCTCGTCCGAGATGCGGTCCCAAAGACCGGCGGGAGCCTCGCCACCCGCGTTGCCGAGCAGCCCGGCGACTTCACGGTGTGCAGCGAGCTCGGCGCGGCAGCGGGGGCACAGTGGGAGGTGCTCCTCGACGACGAGCGCCTCTGCGGGCTCGACGGCGTCGAGAGCGTACGCTCCGAGCAGCTCTTCGATCTCCGTGTGGGTCACTCGTCGCCCCTTGCTCCGAGGACGGGAGCGAGCTGGGCATGCATCTTGCCAAGTCCAGCCCTGATCCTGCTCTTCACGGTACCCTCGGGCTCTCCGAGCATCGTCGCGACCTCGCGGTAGGAGTGGCCGCCGAAGTAGGCCAGCTCGATCGCCCGGCGTTGCCCCTCCGGCAGCTCGACCAGCGCATCTCGCACATGCTCGGCCACCGACAGGTCGAACACCTCGTGCTCGAGGTCGTACCCGGCGGTCGCGGCCGTGCTCGCGTCCCGCGCCTCTCGCTGGCGCCGGGAAGACTCGGACCTGAGCTGATCCACGGCTCGCCCGTGCGTCTGGGCCAGCAGGAAGGAGCGGAGCGAGCCGCGGTCAGGGTCGAAGCGCTCGGGCGAGCTCCAGAGTCGGAGGAAGACTTCCTGCACGACTTCCTCCGCGAGCGCCGCGTCCCACAGAACGCGCTTCGCGAGCCCAAACAGCGCTCCGGCATGGCGACGGTAGACCTCGGCGAGGGCATCCTCGTGGTAACGGGCGATCGCCATGACGAGGTTGGCGTCGCTCGCGCCTTGCAGGTCGGCTCGCATCTCGTGAGACGTTCGGCACGGCGAGCCGGACGGATGATCCGTGCTCACGTCCGGCTCGACTCGCTCGGCTCAAAAGCTCCCGTCGCCGTGCCCCGGGTGCAGGTCGTCGCCGTCGCCGTGCCCCCCACTCGCACCGCCGAGCGGGCCGTACTCGGCCTCGTACTGCCGGAGCTGCTCGACCAGCTGAGCTCTCCGCTTCTCGTCCCCCGGCCCGTCGCGCCCGACCTGGGAGTCGAACACGATCAAGCCCAGCTCGGCGAGCAAGGTGTCTGCCTTGCGACGGGCCTGGACCGCCTCGAGCTTGGCTTGGCCGACTTTGCCGGCTTCCTGCGCCTTCTCGGCGATCTGTGTCGCCTGCGCCTTCACCTTGTCCATCAAGCCCATGTCGACCTCCCCGACCCCGGATCCAACCGCGGCGGCACCTGCGGTGCAGGGCTGTCGCGCCTCGCCCGGCGTGTCATGACGACCAAAGACTACGACACTGCCAGCTGAAGCGTCGTGCCGGCGACGACGCGACATCTCCGGGATGCGCCGGTTGCCCCGCGGTCGGGCTCAGGCGGTCGAGACCTCGACCAAGCGGCGCCAGTCCCCTGCTTGCACCGCGCGCGGCGTCAGTCGCAGCGTGGTCTCGGGCAGCGCCGACGCGACAGCTCGCTGGCGCGTGTAGTCATGCGCGACACCGGCGAAGAGCCGGCGACGGTGCTGGACAAGGTCCTCGGGAGCAGCAGCGAGATAGCCGAAGACCGAGAGCGCCAGCTCGAGGTCGCTCGACACCGGGGCACGGCCGTAGACGGCGGCTCGCCGCAACGCTACGGCGAGCGCACCCGCGATCACGTCGTCGGCGTGCTCCCCCTCGGTGAGCACGAGGCGGTCCCGGAATCGAGCGGCGAGCCGCAGGGCGTAACCCTGGTCCGGGCCGGGGACCCCGCCGCCGCGGACCAACCGCTCGGCGCCGGGTCGCAGCTCGCCGGGACGGCTCGCCCGCCACGGTGCCGGCGGGTCGAGCCGGTAGGCAGGACGCACCTCGTCATCCAGGGCGATCGGGGCAAAGCTCGGTTGGGTCATCAGTCCTCCGCGGGCAGGCTAGCCGTCCCGGCCGAGGCCCGGAGAAGGCCGTAGACGACGGCGTCGACGAGCGCGTGCCACGACGCCTCGATCACGTTCTCGGACACGCCGATCGTCGACCATCCGCCATCTGGCCCGACGGTGTCGAGCAGGACACGCGTGACGGCTCCGGTCCCCTTCGCAGAGTCGAGGACCCGGACGCGGTAGTCCGTGAGGCGCATCGCGCCGAGCTCGGGAAACTGCGGTGCGACAGCCTGGCGCAGCGCAGCGTCAAGCGCGTTCACCGGCCCGTTGCCCTCGGCGGTCGCGACGATGCGCTCGCCTGCGATGGTGACCTTGACTGTCGCCTCGGTGACGAGATCGCCCGCACCCGCCCAGGGGTGCACGAGCCGGCCGTGCCCGGACTCTTCCCCGTCGAGGCCGGAGGCCGCCCGCCAGTCGGTGCTCACCCGATAGGAGTCCACGGTAAAGAACGCGTCGGACGTGGTCTGGGGATCACCGGCAGCCGCGCGCATGAGCAGCTCGAGAGAGCCGTCGGCGACTTCGAAGTGGTACCCGGCATGCTCGAGGGTCTTCAGCGCGTCGAGCACGCTGGCGATTGCCGCCGAATCGAGCTCGATGCCGAGCTCGGCCGCCTTCAGGGCAAGAGTGGAGCGACCCGCCAGCTCGCTCACGACGAAGCGGGTCCCGTTGCCGACCGAATCCGGGCGCACGTGCTCGTAGGCGTCGGAGCGCCGGGCGATCGCGCTCGTGTGGAGACCGGCCTTGTGCGCGAACGCGGCCGCGCCGACGTACGGACGCTGCGCGTCGAGGTTGACGTTGACAAGCTCGGCGATGTGGCGGGCGACCGGCGTGATAAGCGCGAGACGCTCGCGCGGGATCGTCTCGACGCCCATCTTCAAGCTGAGGTTGGGAATCGCGGCCGAGAGGTCCGCGTTGCCGGCCCGCTCGCCGTAGCCGTTGATGCAACCCTGCACCTGCGTTGCACCCTGGCGCACGGCGACGAGCGTGTTCGCCACGGCGCATCCACTGTCGTTATGGAAGTGCACACCGATGGTCGCCGACGTCGCCGCCCGCACCGCGGCGGTCACGAGCTCGACCTGGTCCGGCAGCGTCCCGCCGTTGGTATCGCAAAGCACGAGCGCCTCGGCGCCGGCGGCTTCGGCTGCCTCGAGGATGCGCAGGGCGAACGAGGCGTCACGCAGGTAGCCGTCGAAGAAGTGCTCCGCGTCGAGAAAGACGCGCCGACCCTCGGACCGCAGGTACGCGACAGAGTCCGCGACCATCGCGACGGCCTCGTCGAGAGTCGTCCGCAGTGCCTCGACGACGTGCAGGTCGGAGGACTTCGCGACAATGCACACGGCCTCGGTACCCGCCTCGACGAGGTGCCGCAAGGTCGCGTCGGCGGTGGCGCGCGCGCCGGGCCGCCGGGTCGAGCCGAAGGCCACGAGCGTCGCGGAGCTCAGCTTCAGCTCGCCCTTTGCCCGCTCGAAGAACTCCTCGTCCTTCGGGTTCGCGCCAGGCCACCCACCTTCGATGTACGCGACGCCGAGGTGGTCCAACTGCTCGGCCACGCGCAGCTTGTCCTCGACGCTGAGTGAGATGCCCTCTTGCTGCGAGCCGTCGCGCAAGGTCGTGTCGTATACCTCGACCGAAGCGGGCAACGCGGCTGCTCCGTGCGCGAGGTGCGACTGCGCTCCGGTCCCAGCCCGGGCGCCCGCCTCAGTCGACACGTTCCAGCCAGTCCTTGTAGCGGTCGACCTCGCCCCGCACGGCCGCGCTGTAGGTGTCCTGGATCGCCTTCGTGATCGGGCCGGGAACGCCCATGCCGACGACCCGGTCGTCGATCGACGCGACCGGGACGACTTCTGCTGCGGTGCCGGTGAGGAAGACCTCGTCCGCGAGGTGGAGGTCCGCCCGCCTCAGCATGGACTCGCGGACGTCATAGCCGAGATCCCGGGCGATCGTGCGCACCGATGCGGCGGTGATCCCCTCGAGGGCGCCGACTGCGGAGACGGCGGGCGTGAGCAGCTCGCCGTCGCGGACCAAAAAGACGTTCTCGCCCGTCCCCTCGGCGAGGTAGCCGTCGGTCGTGCAGAGGATCGCCTCGTCGTAGCCGGCCCGCACGGCCTCGACCTTCGCGAGCGACGAGTTGATGTACATGCCGGTCGCCTTGGCCGCAGTCGGGAGCGTCCGCGGGTCGAGACGCGCCCACGAGCTCACCTTGAGTCGGATGCCTGTGCGCATCGCCTCCTCGCCGAGGTAGACGCCCCAGGGCCACACCGCGACAGCGGTACGCACCGTGCACGGCAGGGGGTTGAGACCCATCTCGCCGTAGCCGAGGTAGATGAGCGGACGGATGTAGCACGCGTCGAGACCACTCGCCGCCACGGTCGCCTTGACCGCATCGGCAAGATCCTCCACGCCGTACTCGACGTCCATCGCGAGCAGCCGCGCCGAGCGCAACAGACGCGCGAGGTGCTCGCGAAGGCGGAACACGGCGGGACCGGCCTCCGTCGGGTAGGCACGAATCCCCTCGAACACCGCCGTTCCGTAGTGGAGGCTGTGGGTGAGGACGTGGACCGTCGCCTGCTCCCAGTCGACCAGCTCGCCGTCCATCCAGATCTTCGCGGTCGGTGTGATCGGCATCGTCAGACCCTCCTTGCCACGGCGTCGCCGACGCTCGTGGTCGTCCATGCCGTGCGATCCACGGCCATCTCGTCCTGGATGGCCAGGACAGCCTTTTCGACGCGGGCAGCTGCCTCGGTCTCGCCGAGATGGTCGAGCATCATGGCGGCGGAGCGGATCGCCGCCAGAGGGTTGGCCGTGCCCGTGCCGGCGATGTCGTGCGCGGCGCCGTGCACCGGCTCGAAAAGCGACGGACCCGTGCGAGCGGGGTTGAGGTTGGCCGACGCTGCCAACCCGATCCCACCGGTGACGGCGCCGGCGAGGTCGGTCAGGATGTCGCCGAAGAGGTTGTCCGTCACGATGACGTCGTAGCGGCGCGCGTCGGTCGCGATGTAGATGCTCGCCGCGTCGACGTGGTTGTACGCGGTCTCCACCTCAGGGTGCCCTGCGGCGACGTCGTCGAACGCGCGCTGCCACAGGTCGCCTGCGAAGGTCAGAACGTTCGTCTTGTGGACGAGGGTGACACCGTGGCGCGGACGGCGCTCCGCCAGCTCGAACGCGTAGCGGATGCACCGCTCGACGCCGTGGCGCGTGTTGACCGATCCCTGGGTCGCGACCTCGAACGGCGTGCCCCGGCGGAGCTGACCTCCCTCGCCCGCATACGGGCCCTCGGTGTTCTCGCGGACGACGACGAAGTCGGCACCCTCGGCGATCGAGCCGGGCGTTGCGTTGAACGGACGGAGGTTGACGTACAGATCGAGCTCGAAGCGCATCGCAAGCAGCAGCCCGCGCTCGAGGATCCCCGGCGGCACCGCCGTCGAGCCGATAGGAGGGCCGATCGCACCGAGCAGGATGGCGTCGTTCGCCCGTAGCTCGGCAAGTACGCTCGCGGGCAGGACATCGCCTGTCCGCACGTAGCGATCCGCCCCGAGGTCGTAGCTCGTCGTCGAGAGCGCGACGCCCGCAGCGTCCACCACCTTCAGGGCTTCCGCCACCACCTCGGGCCCGATCCCGTCCCCTCCGATCACCGCAACGTCGTACGCGCCCACCTCGACCTCGTCCCTGCGGGCACGACACCCGCTCGCTCGACCACTTCCGTCACCCTGCCCTGCCCTGCCAATCCAGATCCGGTCTGGTCCTGTCCGCGAAGCACGACACGTTCACGAGCACGACCTGGCAGCGCGACAACTATGGAGCAACAAAAAAGCCGCCCACCAGGTGGACGGCCGCGACGCACTCCAGAAGGGGCGCGCCGTCTAGGTAATTACGATCTCGAAGACTGAGCTCACTGGGTTCATTTTGACGGCGGCAACTGCCCGCGTCAACTCGGCAGCGGCCCCGCCGGACGTCTGCTGCGTGTCTCACCGCAGCGCTCTTGCCCTCCGCTGCAGCCCGCACGAGCAGCGCCACGAGCCGACGGGCGCGCGGCAGTTGGGCGCGCGATGATCTGGGGGTGAACGACGCTGCATTCGAGCGGCACCGGCGGGACCTGCGAGCGTCCCATGCCGACCGCGAGCGCGCAGTCGACTTCATCCGCAACCAGGCCGCGGAGGGGCGGCTCACGACCGACGAGCTGGCCGACCGCGTCGGGGCCGCTTTGACCGCCGTGACCCTCGGCGAGCTCGACGACCTGGTCGCCGACCTGCCACCGGAAGCACCGCCTGCCACCGAGTGGGATGCGGCACCTCGCGCCGGCTACCGACAGTCCCAAGCCCCGGGTGCACTTCGAGCCATGCGCTTCGCCGCGCTCGGCCTGCTCGTCGCGAGCATCGGTGCACCGGGGCACGTCGGCTCCGTGCTGTTCCTCGTGTGGCTCATGATGATGGTGCTGGTCCGGCTGACGCGGCGCTCGTCGCGCCGCAGGCGAGCCGTCGAGAGCCCGTACCTTGCCTCGCCACAGCCGCTCGAGACCTCGCCGTACCCACCCCTCGCGGAATGGCACCCACCGAGCCCCGAGGACGTCGTGTGGCGCAGTGGTCCAGGAGCGCATGGCGACGAGAGGTCGGCCGACTGAGCGCGCTGCAGCTCCCCCGGCACGCTCCCGACGCTCCACCTCTCGACCGGGTACCCTCTGGCCGATGAGCGAGACGCACCTGACCGCGGAGACCCACGCCCGTCTCGTCGCGGAGCTCGAAGACCTGACGACGCGAGGTCGAGTCGAGATCGCGCGCCAGATCGAAGCCGCCAGAGCACTCGGTGACCTGTCGGAGAACGGCGACTACCACGCCGCCAAGGACGCACAGGGAAAGATGGAGGCACGCGTCCGCCAGCTCCAGGCGATGCTCGAGTCCGCCGTGATCGTCGAGCCCGGCGCGTCGAGCGACGGCACCGTCGTGACAGGCAGCGTCGTCGGCATCCGCTACGACGGGGACGACGACGTCGAGCGCTACCTCGTGGGCTCGATCGAAGAGCACCGGGACGACGTCTCGGTCATCTCCCCCCGCTCGCCGCTCGGCCAGGCGCTCCTCGGTCAGGCGGTCGGCGCCCGCGTCGAGTACGACGCTCCCAATGGCCGGCTGCGCGTCGAGATCGTCACCGTCGACTGAGGAGCCGGAATGCCACGCACGCTTGTCGAGAAGATCTGGGACAACCACGTCGTCCACCCAGGCGACAAGGAGACAGACCCCGACCTTCTCTACATCGACCTCCACCTCGTCCACGAGGTGACGTCGCCGCAGGCGTTCGAGGGCCTGCGCCTGTCGGGTCGCCGCGTGCGGCGCCCGGACCTCACCGTGGCGACCGCCGACCACAACGTGCCGACGACCGACATCGACAAGCCTCTCGCCGACGACATCTCGCGCCGACAGCTCGAAGCGCTCGATGCGAACTGCGCCGACTTCGGGATCGAGGTCTTCCCGATGGGCCACGCCGACCAGGGCATCGTCCACGTCATCGGGCCTGAGCAGGGACTGACCGAGCCCGGGATGACGATCGTGTGTGGCGACAGCCACACCTCCACGCACGGCGCGTTCGGCGCGCTGGCCTTCGGCATCGGGACCTCCGAGGTCGAGCACGTCCTCGCCACCCAGACCCTGCCCCAGCGACGCCCGAAGACCATGGCCGTCGAGGTCGATGGCACCCTGCCCGACGGGGTCAGCGCCAAGGACATCGTCCTCGCGATCGTGGGCCGGCTCGGGACCGGCGGTGGGATCGGCCACGTCATCGAGTACCGCGGATCGGCGATCCGGTCGCTCTCCATGGAAGGGCGGATGACGGTCTGCAACATGTCCATCGAGGCAGGTGCCCGTGCCGGTCTCGTCGCTCCCGACGACGTCACCTTTTCCTATCTCGACGGTCGCCGGCACGCGCCGAAGGGCGCGGCGTTCGACGAAGCGGTGGAGCAGTGGCGCTACCTCGTGACCGACGAGGGGGCGCACTTCGACACGACGGTGACGATCGATGCCTCGACACTCCGGCCCCACGTGACGTGGGGGACGAACCCCGGTCAGGTGATCACCCTCGACGACGTCGTGCCGGACCCCGCAGGAGCGGCGGATGCAGCAGAGCGCGAGTCGATCGAACGTGCGCTTGCCTACATGGGCCTCGAAGCAGGCACCCCGATCCGGGACGTCAAGGTCGACACGGTCTTCCTCGGCTCGTGCACCAACTCGAGGATCGAGGACCTGCGTGCTGCTGCAGCCGTCCTCGACGGTCGACATGTCGCACCGGGTATGCGCGCCCTTGCCGTCCCGGGCTCGCGATGGGTGCGCAACCAAGCTGAGCAGGAAGGACTCGACAAGGTGTTCCGCGCGGCCGGCTTTGAATGGCGGGAGCCGGGTTGCTCGATGTGCCTCGCGATGAACCCGGACAAGCTCGCTCCCGGTGAGCGGTGCGCATCGACCTCGAACCGCAACTTCGAGGGACGACAAGGTCGAGGAGGTCGGACCCACCTCGTCTCGCCGGCTGTCGCAGCGGCGACGGCGATCGCCGGCCACTTCGCAACCCCCGACTCGCTCGACCGCTAGACGCGCCCGAGAGGACAGACGATGGAACCCGTGCATGTCGTCACAGGCCGAGCGGTCCCGCTCGACCGGTCGGACGTCGACACCGACCAGATCATTCCGAGCGACTGGCTGAAGCGGATCGAGCGGACGGGCTTCGGGGTGGGGCTGTTCGCGGAGTGGCGGGACGATCGGGACTTCGTGCTCAACCGCCCCGAGCATGCCGGCGCGACGATCCTCGTCGCCGGGCCCAACTTCGGCGTCGGGTCGTCGCGCGAGCATGCCGTGTGGGCGCTCGTCGACTACGGCTTCGCCGCCGTCGTCTCGCCGCGCTTCGGCGACATCTTCAAGAACAACTCGACCCGTTCAGGACTCGTGCCGGCCGAGGTGAGCCCCGAGGACGGGCGGCGTCTGCTCGACGCAGTCGCGACCGATCCGTCGCTCGAGGTGACGGTCGACGTGGAGCGCAAAGTGATCGAGGTCCCCGGCGCAGGCATCACGGTGCCCTTCGTCCTCGACGACGCCGCCCGCGAGAGGCTGCTGCTCGGCCTCGACGACATCGGCGTCACCATGACCTACGCCGAGGCCATCGACCGCTTCGAGTCCTCCCGGCCGGCCTGGCTCCCGGCGGTCGCCGTCTGAACCCCGGCCGGCTCGCGGGCAAGGCGCGCCGGCCGGAGCCGCTCATCGAGGATCGGAGCGCCGCCGGCCGTTGACGGCAGACACGACGGCCTTCAAGCTCGCCGTCAAGATGCTCGGGTCGATGCCGACGCCCCAGCGAGTCCGGCTGTCACCGTCGGTCGTCTCCACGTACGCGACCGCACGGGCGCCTGCGCCGGCAGTCACCGCGTGCTCGCTGTAGTCGACCACGTCGAGGTCGATGCCGAGACCGTCACGGAGCCCCGCGACGAACGCGGCGATCGGGCCGTTGCCCTCTCCCGAGATCGTAAGGGCACGACCGTCGACGACGAGGTCGGCGGTGACCTTGTCCTGGTCGCCAGAGGCGGCCGACTCGTGGCGCACGAGCCGCACGGAACCATCCTCCAGGTACTCGGCGGAGAAGACGTCCCACATCTCGGCCGGCGAGATCTCCGTCCCAGTGTCCTCGGTGACGTGCTGGATCGCATGCGAGAACTCGATCTGCAGCCGGCGCGGGAGCACCATCTGGTGCTCGGACTCCATGATGTAAGCGACACCTCCCTTGCCGGACTGGGAGTTCACACGGATGACCGCCTCGTAGCTACGACCGACGTGATGCGGGTCGATCGGGAGGTAGGGCACCTCCCAGGCCGCGTAGTCGGTGCCGAGCGCAGCGATGCCCTTCTTGATCGCATCCTGGTGGGAACCGGAGAACGCCGTGTAGACGAGGTCCCCGACATAGGGATGGCGCGGGTGGACCGGCAGCCGGTTGCAGTACTCGACGACCCGCCGGAGCTCGTCGATGTCGGAGAGGTCGAGGCGCGGATCGACGCCTTGGGAGAAGAGGTTGAGCGCGAGCGTCACGAGGTCGACGTTCCCCGTACGCTCGCCATTGCCGAACAGGCACCCCTCGACGCGGTCCGCCCCAGCCATCACGCCGAGCTCGGCCGCCGCCACGGCGCAGCCACGGTCGTTGTGCGGGTGCAGGCTCAGCACGACGGCGTCGCGTCGCGGGACGTTGCGGTGGAAGTACTCGATCAGGTCCGCGTAGACGTTGGGCGTCGACATCTCGACCGTCGCCGGAAGGTTGAGGACGATCGGACGCTCCGTCGTCGGCTCGACGACGTCCATCACCGCCGAGCAGATCTCGATCGAGTAGTCGATCTCGGTCCCCGTGAAGGACTCCGGGCTGTACTCGTAGCGCAGCGACGTCCCCGGGAGCATCCCCTCGAGGTTCCTGCACAGACGTGCCGCGTCCACGGCGATCCGGGTGATCCCGGCCTTGTCCAGGCCAAACACGACTCGGCGCTGGAGGACCGACGTCGAGTTGTAGAAGTGGACGATGGCCTTGTGCGCGCCCCGCAGGCACTCGTAGGTCCGCTCGATGAGCTCGGCCCGTCCCTGCACGAGGACCTGGATCGTCACGTCCTCGGGGACGAGGTTCTCCTCGATGAGGAGGCGGACGAAGTCGTAGTCGGGCTGGGATGCCGAGGGAAAGCCGACCTCGATCTCCTTGAAGCCGGCGCGCACAAGGGCCTCGAACATCCGTCGCTTGCGGGCGGGGTCCATGGGGTCGATGAGAGCCTGGTTGCCGTCGCGCAGGTCGACCGCACACCACAGCGGCGCCTCGGTCGTCACGACCGACGGCCAGCGTCGGTCCGGCAGGTCGACCGGCTGGTAGGGGCGGTAGCGCGCAAAGGGCATCGGCGTGAACTGGTGCGGAGTTGGTGGCATCGGCTTCCTCGCTTGGCAGGTGGGGGCTCGGTCGGTGGGGGCTCGGTCGGTAGGGGCTCGGTCGGTCGGATGGTCGTCAGTCGCCGCAGGTCGTCCAGCCGGGCTGGACTGGTTGGGTTTGGTTTGGTTTGGTTTGGGCAACAAAAAACCTCCCGGCCAACAGGCACGGGAGGTCACGGCGAGCGCTGGAACGGCGCTCGCCGTCACATAAGGAGGAGGATCGTCGGGAGGTCGGCGACGTGGATCACGTGTGCAGTGTCGCGGACGGCGACGCCCGGCGTCAAGGCACCGCCGCGGGCACGCCGGTCCTGACTGCCGTCACCCCTATGCTCAACCTGCGGCGAGACGCCGGGGAGGACGAGTCGAGACAGGAGCGAGAGCGGCGCGATGACGAGGCGGACGGACGGTCGGACGAGCAAGTCGCTGGTGACGACGATCGCGGTAGGCGCAGTGGGTATCGGCGGGTTCGTCGTGGCGCTGGTGCGCAGGCGTGCCCGTCGGCGTCGCGAACGGCGCGAGCTCGTCTTCTCCAAGGCGAGCGCCGGGATGTGGCCGCCTGTCCCACCAGCTCCCGACCGCGCCCCGCGCATCGGCGCGGATCTGGCTGGTCAGGTGGGCGACGTCGACGTGGCTCGCGACACCGACGCCACCGAGCCGGCGACCGAGGAGCACTCCGAGTCGGTGATCACCCGGGACGACGAGTCGAGCGCGCCGACCTGAGCAGTCCGGCGCGCGAGTGGCCTCGAGTGTGGCGTGCACGCCGTGCGCTACTGCTCGACCTCCCGCAGCAGCTCGCCGAGGCGGGTTATGCCCTTGACGATGTCGTCGTCGGACAGCGCGTACGAGAACCGTCCGTATCCCGGTGCTCCGAAGGCCTCTCCAGGGACGAAGGCGACCTGGGCTTGGTCGAGAACGAGCTCCGCAAGCTCGAGTGTGCTCGCTGGTCTGGCTCCTCGTAGCTCGCGACCAAGCACCTGCTCGAACGACGGGAAGGCATAGAAAGCGCCTTGCGGCTCGACGCAGGTCACCCCGGGGATCTCGGTCAACATCGCGTGGATGAGCCGGCGGCGGCGGTCGAAGGCGGTGCGCATCTCTCCGACAGCGGACAGATCTCCGGAGACTGCCGCAAGCGCCGCCTGCTGGGAGACGTTCGCGACGTTCGACGTCTCGTGCGACTGCAGGTTCGTCGCTGCCTCGACGACGTCACGCGGCCCGACGAGCCAGCCGACTCGCCAGCCGGTCATCGCGTAGGTCTTCGCGACTCCGTTCACGACGACGCAGCGCTCCGCGAGCCCGGGAACGACCACGGGCATCGAGTGCTGCTCGTTGTCGCCGTAGACGAGGTGCTCGTAGATCTCGTCGGTGACGACCCACCAGCCTCGATCGAGAGCCAGCTGGCCGATCGCCTCGATCGCCTCGCGCGTGTAGACGGCGCCGGTCGGGTTCGAGGGCGACACGAACAGCAGGATCTTCGTCCGCTCCGTCGCGGCGGCCTCGAGCTGCTCGACGCTGACCTGGAAGCCCGTGGACGCGTCCGTCGCGATCTCGACCGGCACACCTCCGGCCAGGGCGATGGCCTCCGGGTAGGTCGTCCAGTACGGGGCGGGAACGAGGACCTCGTCGCCGGGGTCGAGCAGGGTCGCAAAGGCGTTGGCGATCGCCTGCTTACCGCCATTGGTGACGAGGACCTGGGACGCGTCGACGACGTAGCCCGAGTCGCGGACGGTCTTCACCGCGATCGCGCTGCGCAGGGCGGGCAAGCCGGCTGTCGGGGTGTAGCGGTGGTTGCGCGGGTCTCGGCACGCGGCGACGGCGGCCTCGACAATCGCCTCTGGCGTCGCGAAGTCCGGCTCCCCTGCCCCGAAGCCGACGACGTCGACGCCGTCGGCCTTGAGCGCCTTTGCCTTCGCGTCGATCGCGAGGGTCGCCGACGGCGAGACTGCGGCGACCCGCCGTCCGATACGCGCCCGCTGCTCCCGCGAGGTGGCACTCTGCGCTGTCGTGATAGCTGACGACTCCATACCTGCAATGCTTTCACATACCGGGCGGGCGCCCTACTGCGCCACCTGGAGCCCCACGACGGAGGTAGCACATGGTGGCCATCGAGATACCCGAGGAGCTGTTGCCGAAGGACGGTCGGTTCGGGAGCGGCCCGTCGAAAGTACGTCCGGAGGCACTCGCTGCTCTCGTGTCGGTGGCACCCACCTACCTCGGGACCTCACACCGCCAGGGCACCGTCCGTGACGTCGTCGCGCGGGTCCGGCACGGCCTCGGCCAGCTTCTGTCGCTGCCAGACGGCTACGAGGTAGTTCTCGGCAACGGCGGAACGACCGCCTTCTGGGACGTCGCGGCGTTCTGCCTCGTCGAGCGCTACAGCCAGCACTGCTCGTTCGGTGAGTTCTCCGCGAAGTTCGCCGCAGCAGTCGCGTCCGCTCCGCACCTGCGCGAGCCGTCCGTGCTCGCGTGCGAGCCCGGGATGCACCCCGACCCGATCGCGGACCCCGAGGTCGACACGTACGCGCTGACGCACAACGAGACCTCGACCGGCGTGCAGATGCCGATCGTGCGCCCGCGCGACGCCGACGGCGAGCCTGCAGAGGGTCTCGTGCTCGTCGACGCGACGTCCGGGGCTGGAGGCCTCCGCTTCGACCCGTCGGAAGTCGACGCCTACTACTTCGCCCCGCAGAAGTGCTTCGGATCCGACGGAGGCCTGTGGATAGCAGCGCTCTCACCTGCGGCGATCGAGCGCAGTGGCAGGATCAAGGCGAGCGGTCGCTGGGTGCCTGCCTTCCTCGACCTCGAGCTCGCGATCGAGAGCTCCCGGCTCGAGCAGACCTACAACACACCGGCTCTCGCGACCTTGCTCCTCCTCGCCGAGCAGGTCGAGTGGTTCAACGACAACGGTGGGCTCGAATGGGCCGCGTCCCGGTCTGACCGCTCCTCGGAGATCCTCTACGGCTGGGCCGAGCGCTCGCAGTTCGCGAGCCCGTTCGTCGCCAAGCCGGACGACCGGAGCCGCGTCGTCGCGACGATCGACTTTGCCGACGGCGTCGACGCCGCGGCGGTCGCGAAAGTGCTGCGCGCCAACGGGGTTGTCGACACCGAGCCCTATCGCAGGCTCGGCCGCAACCAGCTACGCGTCGCGACGTTCCCCGGGATCGAGCCCGACGACGTCGAGGCCCTCACCTCCTGCGTGGACTACATCGTCGAGCGACTCGACTAGGCGGCACACCTCGCGCCTCGATCCTGTCGCGCCCGACCACGGCGCGACAGCTCCTCAACCGCCGAGTGGCCTGCCGATCCGGCGTGCCGCACCCAATGCAGCGCGACGCAGTACGGGATCCGGCCTCATGCGCGTCGTGACGAAGGAGCGGCGCACGAGCTCGCGCATCTCGGCGCGGCTCGAGACGGCTCTTGCGGCGCGGAGCTGGACGAGGAGGTTCCCGATGGCCGACGCCTCGACGGGTCCGGCGACGACGTCGCGTCCGGTCGTCGCGGCGACCAGCTCTGGCACGAGCGCGCTCGCGGCTCCCCCACCGACGACGTGAACGGTCTCGACCTGCCGCCCGGCAAGGCGAGCACCCTCGTCAAGAGCCCGCCCGATCGCGAGCGCGATCGAGTCGAAGATGCAACGGACGAGCGCAGCGTCGTCCTCCGGCAGGGGCTCGCCGAGCTCCGCGCAGGCGCGGCGCACCAGATCCGGCATGTCGCCCGGAGACACGAAGCGCTCGTCGGAGGTGTCGACGACGCACGCAAAGGGCGTGCAGGCGCGGGCCGCGTCGACCAGCACCGCCGTCGCGCGCGCGTGGCCGGCGCGTCTCCAGGCTCGCTCGCACTCCTGCAGCATCCAATGACCCATCACGTTCTTCAAAAAGCGCACCGTGCCGTCGAGCCCCACCTCGTTCGAGAAGTTCGCCGCCCGGCTCGCACCGTCGGTCCGCGGCGACTCGAGCTCGAGGCCGACGAGCGACCACGTCCCGCTCACCACGTACGCGAAGTCGTCGGTCGCCGCCGGTACCGCGAGGACGGCCGAGGCGGTGTCGTGGGACGCGACCGCGACGACGTCGGGCCGACCCGGGATGCCTGCGTGCGCGGCGACCTCCGGCAGGACGGTCCCGACGTGCTGCCCCGGTTCGACGAAGGGCGCGAAGAGATCCGCACGCAGACCGAGGCGGTCGACGATGTCGCGGGCGAACTGTCCGGTGCGGACATCGACGAGCTGGGTCGTCGCTGCGTTCGTCCGCTCGAGGCGAGCTTCTCCCGTGAGCAGGAACGCGACGAGATCGGGCAGGAGAAGGAGCCGGCTCGCTGCTGCATAGGCCGCCGTCTCCCGCTCGGCGAGCAGCTGGAAGACGGTGTTGATCGCCATCACCTGGATGCCCGTCACGTCGTAGAGGGTCTCCGGACCGAGCAGGCGCTCGGCATGCTCGACCTTGCCGGCCGTCCGGCTGTCTCGATAGTGATACGGCGGACCGAGGAGTCGGCCTCCGGAATCGAGAAGTCCGTAGTCGACGGCCCAGCCGTCGATGCCGATCGACGTCGGTGGCCTCCCGTGCTCGCGGGAGAGCCGGGCCAGACCGTCGAGCATGCCCGAGTAGATCCCGAGAAGATCCCAGTGCAGACCGTCGGGCAGCCGGATCGGCACGTTCGGGACCCGAGCCACCTCGTCGACGACGAGGCGCCCGGGCTCGAGCCTGCCCACGACGACGCGCGCGCTCGAGGCGCCTAGGTCGATCGCCGCGAGCAATGGCGGGACCGTCACCGGCGCAGCACCGGACCCGGTCCGGTCGACGTCATGACGCGCAGGTCACCGGAGGAAGGCCGCTGCGACCCCGGCGTCGACGGGCACGAGCAGACCAGTCGTATGTGACAGCTCCTTGCCGACGAGGACGAACACCGCGTTCGCGACGTGCTCGGGGAGCACTTCGCGCTTCAGCAGCGTGCGCCCGGCGTAGTACTCGCCCAGCTTGTCCTCGCTCACGCCGTAGACGGCAGCCCGCTGTGCCCCCCATCCACCTGCGAAGATGCCGGAGCCGCGCACGACGCCGTCGGGGTTGACGCCGTTGACCCGGATGCCGTGCTCGCCGAGCTCCGCGGCGAGCAGTCGGACCTGGTGGGCCTGGTCGGCCTTCGCCGCCCCGTACGCGACGTTGTTGGGACCTGCAAAGACCGCGTTCTTGCTCACGATGTAGACGATGTCGCCTCCGAGCCGCTGCGCGATCATCAGCTTCGCTGCCTCGCGCGCGACGAGGAACGAGCCCCGCGCCATGACGCCGTGCTGGTGGTCCCAGTCCTGCATGGTCGTCTCGACGAGGCTCTTCGAGATCGAGAGCCCTGCGTTGTTGACGACGAGGTCCACTCCACCGAACGCGAGGGCTGCGGATCGGACGGCCTCCGCGATCTCGTCTTCGGACCTCACGTCGACCGTCACAGCGACAGCGACGTCGGCGCTGCCGATCTCGGCCGCGACGCCCTCGGCAGCTGCACCGTCACGATCGGCTACGACGACGCACGCGCCTTCCCGGGCGAGTCGCCGAGCTGTCGCGGCGCCGATCCCGGAGCCGGCACCGGTGACGAGCGCGACACGGGTGGCCAGCGGCCTGGGGGCCGGCATCCGACGCAGCTTCTGCTCCTCGAGCTCCCAGTACTCGATGCGGAACTTCTCCGACTCGTCGATCGGCACGTAGTGCGAGAGCGCCTCGGCGCCGCGCATGACGTTGATGGCGTTGACGTAGAACTCCGACGCGACCCGAGCCGTCTGCTTGTCACGGCCGAAGCTGAACATCCCGATACCCGGGACGAGCACGATCGCCGGATCGGCGCCGCGCATCGGCGGCGAGCCCGGCGTCGCGTACCGCTCGTAATACCCCCGGTAGTCCTGCCGGTACGCGAGGACGAGCTCCTCGAGACGCGCCAGCACCTCGTCGAGCGGGGCGTCCGGAACGAGATCGAGGACGAGCGGCCTGACCTTCGTGCGCAGGAAATGGTCGGGACAGGAGGTGCCGAGCGCCGCGAGCTCGCCGTGGCGCGAGCGCGCGAGGAAGTCGAGGACGACCCCACTCGCGTCGTAGTGCCCTACCTGGTGGTGCTCGGAGCTGACGAGGCCGCGCAGCACCGGGAAGATCTCCGCCGCTCGGCGCAGGCGCGCCGGCTCCGCGAGCGCCTCGAGCCCGGGGACGATCGGCCCGAAGGGATCTGCTCGACCGTGCTCGTCGATGTAGGACTGGGCCGTCCGGATGATCTCGAGAGAGCGTGCCTCGCACTGCGCGCTCGTCGCCCCCCACGCCGTTATGCCATGGCCACCGAGGACCACTCCGATGGCGTCAGGGCGTTCACGCTGGACAGCCGCGATGTCGAGACCGAGCTGGAAGCCCGGTCGCCGCCACGGCACCCACGCGACCTTATCGCCGAAGCACGCCTTGGTCAGCTGCTCGCCGTCAGCGGCCGTCGCGAACGCGATCCCGGCGTCGGGATGGAGGTGGTCCACGTGGTCGCAGTCCACGAGCCCGTGCATCGCCGTGTCGATGGACGGAGCCGCTCCACCTCTGCCGTGGAGGCAGAAATCGAACGCGGCGACCATCTCGTCCTCGCGCTCGGGCCCCGGGTAGACGTCGACGAGGGCGCGCAACCGATCGAGCCGGAGCACCGCGAGCCCGGACTCCTGCAACGTCCCGAGGTCGCCACCCGAACCCTTCACGTACAGCAGCTCGGTGAGCGCGCCGGTGACCGGATCGTCGGCGACGACTTTGCACGACGTGTTCCCACCGGCGTAGTTGGTGTTGCGTCGGTCCGCACCGAGCCGGTGTGAGCGCTCGATCAGGTCCTGCACAGTCGTCGCGGCAGCGGCGTGCGTCGAGTCCGCCACCGTCATGCACCCCACCCTGCGGCCTGGCCGCCGACGCGCTCGGCCGCGACCTTCTCGTAGTAGCCGGATCGTCGATACGCAGCGATCGGGTCCGCGTCGAGTCCCATCTCCTCACGTACCTCGGCGAGCAGCGGGCGGACATCGGTGTTGAACGCGTCGACGAGGACAGCATTCGCGCCGAGGACGTCGCCCGACTGCTGGGCCGCCCGGAGGGCGTCGGCGTCGACGATCAGGGCCTTTGCCGTCGCTTCCTGCACGTTCATCACGGACCGGATCTCGGCTTGCACCTTCGGCTCGATGTTATGGCACTGGTCCAGCATGAACGCGACCTTCGACCCTGTACCGAGCGCGCCGGCCGAGACGACCTCGACCATGATCCGGAAGAGCTGGTACGGATCCGCCGCCCCCACCATGAGGTCGTCGTCGGCGTAGAACCGACTGTTGAAATGGAACCCGCCAAGGCGCCCGAGGCGCAGCAGCGACGCCACGATGAACTCGATGTTCGTCCCTGGAGCGTGATGACCGGTGTCGACCAGGACCTCGGCCATCGGGCCGAGAGACAGGCAGTGCGCGAGGGACGTGCCCCAGTCCGGCACGTCCATCGTGTAGAAGTACGGCTCGAAGAACTTGTACTCGAGCAGCATTCGCATGCCACCCTCGAGACTGGCATAGGTCTCCGCGAGCGCATCTGCGAGCCGGTCCTGGCGAGCGCGGATGTCGTCTTGGCCGGGGTAGTTGGTCCCGTCTGCGAACCAGAGACTGACGATCTGCGAGCCTGTTGCCTTCGCTATCTCCACGCACTCCAACAGGTGGTCGGTCGCCTTGCGCCGGACCTTCGGATCGGGATTGCAGACGCTCCCCAATCTGTACTCCGGCTCCTGGAACGTGTTGGGATTGATCGCGCCGATCGCGACGCCGACCGAGTCGGCGTGCTTCGCAAGATGCCCGTAGTCCTCGACGCGGTCCCAGGGGATATGAAGGGCAACCGTCGGAGCCACGCCGGTGAACTTGTGGACCTGTGCGGCATCGTCGAGCTTCTCATAGGGGTCGCGCGCGACGCCCGGTTGGGGGAAGACCTTGAACCGAGTTCCGGAGTTCCCGTAGGCCCACGAGGGCGTCTCGATGCGCTGTAGTAGCAAAGCCTCGCGGACTCCCGCACGATCGCTCATCTTCTTCTCTCCCCTATCCAGTCAAATCCACGACCAACGGCGGCCCGCCAGCTCCGCAACATCGCATGTGGCGCCATGCGCCAACAGCACAGCCTGACTAGTTTGCCAATCGTTCCCGTCGGGGCACCAGCGCGTGCTAGCACCGTTGCCCCGACGGGACGGCATGCCTAGAAGTTGAACTTGTTGATGTTCGACTTGTTGAAGACGTAGGGCGCTCCAAGCAGCACCGTGTGGTCTGCTCCGACTTTGTACGTACCAAGCTTGCCTGCACTGAACGTCTGGCCCGCCGCCGACGTGAACGCATGGGAAGCCAGTCCGACAGCCGCATATGCGGCGAGGTAGCCGAGATCCGCGGGGTTCCACAATTCGAATGCTTTCACCGTACCGTCTGCCACGTACTTCTTCATCTCGTCCGGCGTACCCAGGCCCGTGACGGCAATCTTTCCGCGATACTGCGGTGTATCTACCACCTGGGCTACGGCGAGGATCCCGACGGTCGTCGGCGAGATAATTCCTCTTAGGTGCGGGTACTGCGACAGCAACCCCTGTGTCACCTGGGTCGCAGTCGTTGGGTCATCGTTACCGTAGACAGTCGACACGAGCTTCATCTTCGGGTACTTCTTGAGCTCAATCTTCATGTATCTGATCCAGGCGTTCTGATTCGTGGCCGATGCCTCGGCGGACACGATCGCTATCTCCCCAGTGCTGCCGATCTGTGAAGCCAGCAGCGACACCTCACTCTCGCCGATAGCGGCAGTGCTCGCCTGGTTGATGAACAAGGAGCGGCACGTCGGAGCGTCCGAATCGTACGTGACGACAGTGATGCCTTTCTTCATTGCGGCATTGAGAGTCGGGCACAGTGCAGTGGGATCGGTTGCCGAGATGATCAGGGCATTCGCACCCTTGCTGATTGCAGCCTGGATGGCCGGGAGCTGCGACGCCGGCGTCGCAGCAGTCCCGCTCGTCTCCACTCCTGCTTCACCAAGTGTCTTCAAAGCGGCCAGCGCCCCACCCGAATTCACGCTGTCTGCAGTCGTAAAGTACGAGTTTCCCAGGTTCTTCGGAATAACGAATACCTTGAGTCCCTTCTTGTAGACCGGCGCCGCCGATGCACCGGACAGCGGAGCCATGGTCAGTGCCCCGACAGCAGCACAGGACGCAATCGACATCCAGGCTACCGGCCTCTTGAGCATGCTTTTCATGTGTTCAGTCCTTTGTCTGATTGTGACAACCCAGCTCGACCACGACGCCTGCATCGATCGGATCGAGATCCCCCTGTAGTCGCTGCCGCACCCCCCCTTTCTGCTTTCTCCATAGACAACACGAATCTCCGACGCAATCTGTCTCTCTCGTCGCGTCACCCGCGCTCTACGTGGGTGACCTGACGGAGCCCAAGGCATGACGTACGCGATCAAGAAGCTCGCCACCCTTTGGCGCCAGAACACTCGCAAGGAGAAGTGCACCAATGACAACTCCAAGAGCTTCCTGAGGGAAGCTCGTGAGGAACAAGGCGTTCTGAATCGCTGCGAAGACGAGCGCCGAGAGCACAACGCCGATCATCGTGCCCTTGCCCCCGAATATCGAGACACCGCCCAGAAGGACAATGGCGACGACATTGAGCTCGAGGCCTGTTCCATTGTCGTACTCCGCCGTCGAAAGGCGGAACGTGTACAACACACCGGCTAACGCACAGACGACACCGGACAGTACGAACAGCCCTGTCTTGATCCTCTTGACCCTCATCCCGGCATATATCGCGGCCTCCCGATTTGCCCCAATAGCAAATATCGAACGACCAACCTTCGTGGCGTGTAGCAAGACGCCAAATACCACAGCCAGGACGAGAAATATAACTGTCGACCACGACAAATCGGTATGAGGAAAGGCATTGATGCCGATATTTGTATAGCGGGCAGGGAAGTTCGAGACGGTCGTCGAGCCGAGGACGATGATGCCAACTCCCTGGTAGAGCGTGAGAGTACCGATCGTCACTGCCAGAGACGGAAGGCCGAACCTCGTGACGAGTATACCGTTCACACCACCGAGCACCAGTCCCATGACCAGGACGGTCACGATGATCCCTGGCATCGGCCAGCCGTGAAGCCAGAGATAGCCGATCATGCTGCTCGACAAGCCCAGCGTCGAGGCGACCGACAAGTCGATCTCTCCGGAGATGACGACGAGGGTCATGGGGAGCGCCATGATAGAGATCTCACCGTTCGACAGACCCATGTTGAGAAGGTTCGAACTCGAGAGAAATGCTGGGGATACACTGATACCAAGGACGAGAACCGCAACGACGCAGAGGACGAGGCCGCTCTCCCATCGCAAGAGCCCTCTGAGACGACCTGCTCCGGACGGCTTGGCGACCGTCCCGCTCGATTGCCCGGTGAGCATGCCCGAGGTTCTCGTCGACTTCTCCCCCGGGACGTACAACTCGGCCTCTGAGTCGCCTGCAACCCCCGGCAACGCTTGGGCACCAACCTCACGCGCCACGAGGACTCCTCCTACGCAAAGCAGAAGTAAGCGTCAGGGTGATCCCGTGATCCAACGTGATTGCGCAGATGAGCAGAAAACCAGCAATTGCTTGGTCCCAGAATGCAGAGATCCCGAGGACATAGAGTGCAGTGTTGATCGTCTCGAGCAGAAGTGCTCCAAACGCCGCACCGACAACGCTCCCGCTCCCGCCGAATATCGCGACACCACCAACGACAACCGCCGAGACAACGGTCAACTCGTAACCGGTCCCTGCTGTCGAATCCACGGTACCGTAATAGGCTGCCCAGACGACACCTGCCAGGCCGGCAATGGCTCCGCTCAAGACAAATGAGGTAAAGATTCGCTTGGCCGTGGGAATTCCTGCAAGCCGTGCAGCTTCCGGGTTCGAGCCGATAGCGTAAAGCTCCCTACCGCTGCGGAACGAGCGTAGGTAGTAGGCACCAGCAGCGATCAGGACGGCGACGGCAATTGTGACGTCCGGTATGCCGGCCAAGGTGGACTGACCGATCGCGACGAAGGAATCGGGTAGTGACGATACGACTACTTGGCCGCCGCCGACGATCAGCACGTCGATTCCCCTGATGATATAGAGCGTTGCAAGCGTGACGACGAGACTGGGCACACGACCGACGGCCGTGATGGCACCATTCACGGTACCGCAGACCACTCCGATCGCGATTCCCACGGCGAACACGAGCGGGATCGGGATACCATGAAACTGACCAAATAGATTTGCAGATATATATGCAGATATTCCCAATACCGATCCGACAGAGAGGTCGACCTCACGGCTTACCACGACCATGGTTTCGCCTAAGGCGAGAAGTGCAAATATGGTTGCGTCCAGTAAGATGAACTTGACGTTCTGGGCTTCGAGGAAGCGATGCTGTAGCGCGGTGGTGATCGCGACGAATCCCACGAGCACGGCGATAATTCCAAATTCTCGGATACGAAAAATGGTATCGACGAGACGGCGAGGATTCTCGACGACGGCACTACCTGACGCCGCCGTATCTTGACGGTGCAAAGAGAGGCTCATGCCGATGCAACCACGTGCTGACCGGTTGCCGCTGCGACGACACCTTCCTCGGTGGCTTCTGCCCCTGAGAATTCGGCGACCAGTCGACCTTCGCGCATCACGAGTATCCGGTCGGAGAGACGGAGCACCTCAGGCAGCTCCGAGGAGATCATGAGGACGGCGACACCGCTGTCGGCTAGATCGAGGAGCAGACGGTGGACTTCCGCTTTCGTACCGATGTCGATCCCGCGGGTGGGCTCGTCGACGATGAGGAGCTTGGGTGCCCTACTGAGCCACTTCGCCAGTACGATCTTCTGCTGGTTGCCACCCGAAAGCGTCGACACCTCATCGGTCAGACGACCGTATTTGAGCTGCAGTCTCGCTGCCCAATCCGCGGCGAATGTCCTCTCGACACTGCTCCGGATCAATCCGTGCCGCCGTAGCCGTGCCAACGAGGCGAGCGCTATGTTGCCGGCGACGGACATGGACATGACAAGGCCTTGCTGACGCCGATCTTCTGGTACGAAGCCGACGCCCGCCGCCATTGCGACGTCGGGTGAGCCGGATTTGAGCGGCACGCCATCCACGGCAACGGACCCTGCGTCCCGGCGCTCGATTCCGAAGATCGTGCATGCCACCTCGCTTCGGCCAGCGCCGACAAGGCCTGCCAGCGAGACGATCTCTCCCGCTCGAATCTGGAAGGTGACGTCTGCAAAGTCCCCTTCACGGCTGAGACGCTGTACGTCGAGCACGATCTGGCCCCCTTGACGCCGAGTCCCGGCTTCGCGGTTCACGACATCCCGTCCGACCATTGCGCGTACGATCTCGTCAGACGTGATGCCGTTGATCGGCTTGGTCACCACGTGTGCGCCGTCACGCATCACTGTCACCCGCTGGCACAGGGTATAGACCTCCTCGAGGCGGTGCGAGATGAACAAGACGGCCGCTCCGCCGGCACGGAGCGATCTGACGACTCGGAAGAGGCGCTCGACTTCGATGGCAGAGAGTGCCGCAGTGGGCTCGTCCATCACGATGACTCTGGCGTCGAGCGTAAGGGCTTTCGCGATCTCGACAATCTGCTGATCGGCGATCGACAGTCCGCGACTGATTCGACCGGGATCCAGGCGGACTCCGAGGCGATCGAGCACCGCTGCCACCTTGTCGTGCATGGCCGACGTGTCGATCCGACGCCCACGACGCAAGGGCTGCCGACCCATGAACACGTTCTCGGCAATCGACAAATCCGGGAACAAGTTAGGTTCTTGGTAGATGATCGCGATGCCGGCATCGCGAGCAGCTCCTGGATCGTCCAGTACGGTACGTCGACCGTCTATGTAGATCGCGCCAGCATCGGGTCGGTGCACGCCAGCAAGGATTTTTACGAGAGTCGACTTGCCGGCTCCGTTCTCCCCCAGCAGTGCGTGCGCTTCACCTGCAAATAGGTCGATAGAACCGTCGACAAGAGCACGAACGGCTCCGAAGGTCTTTTGGAGGCCATGCACGCTGAGCACAGGAAGCCCCGGAGGAGGAGGCGGCTGCACAGTGGGATCAGGTGACGTGTCGTGCTGCGCCATATGTACCTCCCCCCGGTTTCCCCCCCGGTCAGCTCGCCGTTCCCAACCGTTCTGGAGCTGAATCGTTTTAAATTCGACAGCGGCGGTGACTGTACGACAGGTCCCTAGAGGTGTCAAGGGGGGCAGCGTCCCCCCGCTACCGGGATGGTTGGGCTGTTCGGGCGAGCAGTCCGCTAACCTGCAGCTTCGACGAAGAGACCCTGATCGCCTCGCGCAGGCCTGCTCGAGGGTCGGCACACCGCCGGTGTTCTTCGCGGAGTGGTCGCGGTCGAGCATGAGGATAGGTGGACGACGTGGCTGAGCGCTCGACTGGCTCGCAAGGGACCGGTGGGTCCCGGTGAACGCGAGATCGCAGTCTGGCGACGTCACCGTCGATGCATCGAGTCCGCCACGACGTGTGACGATCCGAGAGGTCGCCGAACTGGCCGGCGTCTCGATCGGCACGGTCTCGAACGTCTTGAACAACCCGGCGATGGTCGCACCGGCGACTCGAGCCCGCGTGCGCGCGGCGATCGAGTCGACCGGCTTTGTCCGAAGCACCGCTGCGCACCAGCTCCGCGGCGGCAAGAGCCGGTCGGTCGGAGTCGTGATCCTCGACGTCTCGAACCCGTTCTTCACCGACATGGTCCGTGGTGCGGAGCAGGCGCTACGCGACGACGGCTACGTGCTCGTGCTGTGCTCGACAGACGAGTCGCCCGAGCGCGAGCAGCACTACCTCGGCCTGCTCGAAGAGCACCGGGTCGAAGGCGTCCTGATCACACCCGCCGAGCGAGAGCTCGCGCACGTCGTGGCACTCGCCAACCGGGGCATACCGACGGTCCTTCTCGACAGGTCCGCGCCCGCTGGGGCTCTCTGCTCGGTGACGGTGGACGACGTCCGCGGTGGCGAGCTCGCAGCAACCCACCTGCTCTCGAGCGGGCGCGCGCGCATCGCGCTCGTCAACGGTCCCGCCTCGATCCGCCAGTGCGCCGATCGACGCCGTGGCGCGAGACGAGCGGCTCGGCGGCTCGGGCTCGACGCCGACAAGGCCATCGTCGAGGTCGTCGTCCCCGCCCTCACCGACGTCCATGGCGAGCACGCGGTCGAGCGCGTGCTCGGGGAGCTGCCGGGCGTCGACGCTGTCATGTGCGCAAACGACCTGCTGGCACTGGGATTGCTGCGGGGTCTTGCCGCTCGTGGGGTGTCGGTGCCGGACGAGATGGCCGTGGTCGGCTACGACGACGTCGCCTTTGCGGCGATGCTCTCCCCCGCGCTGACCTCCGTGCGCCAACCAAAGCTCGAGCTCGGCATCGCCGGCGCAGAGCTCCTCCTCGAAGAGTCACGAGACCCGCACCACGTCCACCGCGAGGTGCGCTTCGAGCCGGAGCTCGTGATCCGGGCATCGAGCCTCCCGACCGTCGGGTCGGCGGGCGTCGACGCCCGTCGGGCCGGCCGCAAGTCGGTTGCCGATCCTGCTACTCGCCGCGCGCAGCCGCCTCGGCAGCAGCGCTGACTGTCGCGAGCCGCCCGAGGATCTTCGCCACCGAGAAGTCGGCGGAACCAGCCCAGGACAGCACCGAACGCTCCGCCGACACGATGGCCTCCGCGACCGGTGGGAGCCGGTCGACGAGGTCGTCCGGCACGGCGAGCAGGCCGTGCTCGTCGCCGTGCAAGACGTCCCCGGGAGCGACGTGCAGCCCCGCGAGGTCGACCTCGACGCCCACCTCGACGAGGTGGGCATACGCGTGGGAGACCGAGACAGAGCCCGCGAAGGCCGAAAATCCCATCGCGCGCAGCTGGTCGAGGTCACGCACCGCACCGTTCGTCGCGATCCCGACCGCTCCGAGCTTGGAGAGCAGGCTCGCCTGCATCTCGCCGAGGAAGGCCCCGAGCCCGGGCTCGTCGTCGAGGTCCACGACGACGCAGACGACAGGGCCCGGGCTGTCGCGAACCTGCTCGTAGAAGGCCGTGCGCTGCGCGGCGTCGTCGGCGCGCGCGGCCGAGCCCATCGTGGCCGTCACCGCACGCCCGACCATCGGGACCGGACCGCCTGTGCGGCGGGCACATCCCGGACCGGCGAAGCCCTCTGCCCGGGAGCGGACACCGAACGCCTCGATCGCGTTCGAGAGCGTCGGGCTGTCGTAGGCGGTAAGACGATCGAGGTCCGCGTCGCGACCCCTCACGACGAGGAGCCCGTCAGGTCCTCGCCGATCCGGCTCTGGCCCCGGCCCGCGAGCTCCTCGACGAGCAGGACAAGAGCGGAGTGGTCGAGCGCACCACCACCGCGGGCACGAAGCGCCGCCATGAGCTGCGCGACGAGCCCTCCGAGAGGGAGTGGAACACCGGCCTCACGAGCGGTCACGAGCAGGTTCCCGAGATCCTTATGGTGCAGGTCCACCCGGAACCCCGGCCGGAAGTCGCGGGCGAGCATCGAGGCGCGCTTGCGATCGAGGATCTTGTTCCCCGCGAGACCGCCGGCGAGCACGTCGAGCGCCGCCTTGACGTCGACGTCGCAGGCTTCGAGGAGCACGATAGCCTCGGCGACGAGCTCGATGACACCGGCGACGACGAGCTGGTTCGCGACCTTGACCGTCTGGCCTGCGCCGTCTCCTCCGACGTGGACGACCGTCGCACCGACTGCGTCGAGCACCGGACGCGCTGCGGCGAAGTCGGTCGGCTCGCCACCGACCATGATCGACAACGAGCCCTCGACCGCCCCCGCCTCGCCGCCGCTCACGGGCGCGTCGAGCGGTCGCAGACCTCGCTCTCGGGCTGCCCTGCTCACCCGGCGTGAGACCTCCGGTGCGATCGAGCTCATGTCCACATAGAGCGCGCCACGTCGCGCGCTCTCGAGGACCCCCCCGTCACCGAGGGCAACCTGCTCGACCTGCGGGGAGTCCGGCAGCATGGTCAGGACGACGTCGGCGGTCCCGACCGCCTCTGCGATGCTCGTCGCCGTGCGGCCGCCGGCTCCGGCGAGCTTCTCGACCCCTTTCGGGACCGGGTCGTAGCCGACCACGTCGAAGCCGGCCCGCACGAGGTTGACCGCCATCGGCGCGCCCATGATCCCGAGCCCGACGAACCCGACCTGCGTCATCGACGATCCTCCCGTCCATCGAGCCCGGAGCGACCTGCGCCGGGCGCACTACCACCTGCCGGTGGCCGGCTACCGCTCTGCCCGCTCGCCGACGCCGCCCGGTCACCGATGCGCTCCAGCCAGCCGAAGCTCTCCGCGCTCGGGCCACTCGGGCGGTACTCGCAGCCGATCCAGCCGGCATAGCCCGCGCCCGCAAGATGGCCGAGCACCTCGACGTAGTCGATCGCACCCGTTCCGGGCTCGTGACGCCCGGGCGCGTCCGCCACCTGGACGTGGTCGACGAGGTGCAGGTAGGCATCTGTCGCGGTACGCAGGTCGTAACCCTCCATCGCGAGGTGGTAGTAGTCGCAGAGGAGCCCGACGTTGTCGTGCCCCTCCGCGCGCATCCGCTCGACGAGCGCAGCTGCCTGTGCGGGGTCGCGCAGCGGGTAGAGGGGGCTGTCGACGCGGTTCTGCGTCTCGAGGACGACCCGGGCACCCACGATCGCCGCGGCATCGGCCGCGTAGGCAAGGCGCTCGAGAGCGATCTCGTCCTGCGCGCCCGAATCGACCCCGTCGACCCGGTTGCCGTAGAGGGCATTGAGCACCGTCGTCCCTTGGGACTGGGCGAAGGAGAGCGCGCAGGCGACGTTGTCGGCAAAGCGGGCACCGGCACCCGGGAGCGAGAGCAGCCCACGCTCACCGGCCGCGAGGTCGCCTCCGTCGAAGTTGAGACCGACGAGGGCGACACCTGCCTCGCCGAGCGCTTCGGCGAGGCGGTCGAGCTCCGCGGCGGCCGGCACCGGGACCGAAAACGGCCACCAAAGCTCCACCGCGTCGAAACCGGCGGCTCTGGCTGCTGCCGGTCGTTCGAGCAGGTGGAGCTCGGTGAACAGGATCGAGATGTTCGCCTCGAAGCGCAAGCTTGCCATCACGCCACCGTGCCTGCCGCGACGTCCGGCTCGGGAGTCGTCCCCGACGTCGGCCGGAGCGGCAAGACCGCCGATCGCGCCTCGGCGAGCTCGACGCCAAGAGCTGCACGCAGCGAACGCAGCTCGACTGCGACGGTGACCATGCCGAATCCCTGCTCGACCGCCCGCCGGGCCGTCCTCCCGTCATAGCAGTGGACACCGGGCACGACGTCGTGTGCGACGCACGCGGCTCGGATCTCCTCGAGCACCGAGACGAACCCCGGATCGTCGACCGAACCAGGCGCGAGACCGAGCGCGATGCTCAGGTCCGACGGACCGACGTAGACGGCAGTGAGGCCGTCCGTCTCGACGATCTCCTCGAGATGGTCGATGCCCGCGCGCGTCTCGACCATGACGACGCACGCGACCTTCTCGAGCTCGCGGGGGTCCGAGGTCTTCGCGTGGATCGAGGCACGGAACGGGCCGAACGACCGGCTCCCGTAGGGAGGGAAGCGGCAGGCCTCGACGGCTCGCGCGGCCTGCTCGCCACTTTCGACAAGCGGGACGATCACGCCACGAGCGCCGGCATCGAGCGCCTTCATGATCGAGGCGGGGTTGTTCTCCGGCACCCGGACGACCGGCGAGCTCCCGCCGGCCTCCACCGCCTGCAGCATCTCGACGAGGTTCCCTTCGTAGGAGCTGCCGTGCTGCATGTCGACGCACACGTAGTCCGGCTCGACCGAAGCCAGGGCCTCCGCGACGAGCGTATTGCCGACCGTGCACCACAGTCCGAGCGCCGGCTGGCCCGACCTCCATGACTCGCGCAGGAAATGCTCCACGTCAGGACTCCTTGTCTCGTGCTCGGCACGGCAACACACCCGTGCCGCGGCGCGACAGTCGCGCCAGGACCTCTCGCGCCAGACCCACCCTCGCGCGCGACCCGCGCGCACAGCCGCGCCACCCGGTCACCAGCGGGGACGCCTGCGCTCGTAGCCGGGGTCGAACTTCTGCATGTAGCCCGTGTCGTCACGGTTGCGGACCCCGCAACGCTCGTACTGCTCGGCGAGCACGCCGAGGGCGTCCCGGTCGAGCTCCACTCCGAGTCCGGGTGACGTCGGCAACGCGACGCTGCCGGCCCGGAGCTCGAGCACCCCGGGAGCGATGACGTCCTCGGCGGCCTGCCACGGCCGGTGCGTGTCGCAGGCATAGCCGAGGTTGGGCGTTGCCGCAGCCAGGTGGGTCATCGCCGCGAGGCTGATGCCGAGGTGCGAGTTCGAGTGCATCGACAGACCGATGCCGAACGTCTCACAGATGCCCGCCAATCGCCGTGATCCGGTGAGCCCTCCCCAGTAGTGGTGGTCGGCGAGGACGATCCCGACCGCCCTCTGCTCGACTGCCGGCGGGATGTGCGCCATCTCGACGACGCACATGTTCGTCGCGAGCGGCATCGGCGACTCGGCCGCGACGGCCGCCATCGCCTCGATCCCGTCGGTCGGGTCCTCGAGGTACTCGAGCTCGCCGTCGAGCGCCCGCGCGACCTCCAGCGAGGTGGGGACGGACCAGGATGCGTTCGGGTCGATCCGCAGCGGATGGTCAGGGAAGGCGGCCCGGAGCGCATGGATGGCCTCCACCTCCTCCCCGGGAGGAAATACGCCCCCCTTCAGCTTGAGCGAGGTGAAGCCGTAGGACTCGATCATCCGCGACGCCTGGGCCACGATGCCGTCAGGGTCGAGAGCCGCGCCCCAGTCGTCGAGCTCGTCGCCCGGCCCCGCCGGGTGCTCTGCCCATCGGTAGAAGAGGTACGCGCTGTAGGCGACGCTGTCGCGGACCGCACCGCCCAAGAGCTCGGCGACCGTCCGTCCCGTCGCCTTGCCGCAGATGTCGTAGAACGCGACCTCGAACGCGCCGAAGGTCTCCTCGACGGCTCGCGACCATTGCCCGCGGCTCGACGGTCTCCCAGCCGGCGCCTCGCCGAGACTCTCCGCGACCCTGCGGTGCAGCTCGTTCAACGAGAAGGGATCGAGCCCCGCCAGCCGGGGCGACACCGCCCGCAGGCGCTCGAGGTGAGCGAGCTCGCCGTAGGTCTCGCCGAGACCGACGATCCCGTCGTCGGTCCTGCACTCGACGATCGCACGCAGGGCGAACGGCTCGTGGACGCCGTTCGAGTTGAGCAGGGGCGGATCCCGGAAGGCGACCGGCGTGATCGTGACGTCTGCGATCCTGCTCATCGGGCCACCACGTCCTTGTCTCGCCACGCCGCGCCACCGCCCTGCGGGTCGTCCGGCGCCGTCGGATCCTCACCGCCGTAGGGGGCGAGCACGTCCCGCGCATAGACTTCGGCGTCGTCTTGGGGCTCGTACCCGAGCGCCTCGGCAGGCCTGAGGTCCCACCAGCGCCGGGTGTTGCGCGAGATCCCGTAGACGACTGCGTAGCGCAGGTCCGGGCTCGACAGGCAGGCATCGACCAGACGCACCACATCTCCCGGGCTGAGCCAGCTGCCGAGCATGCGCGGCGCGGTCGGTGCGTCGAAACACGAGCCGATCCGCAGGCACGCGACGCGCATCGCGTAGCGATCGACGTAGAGACGGCCCAGTGCCTCACCGAAGATCTTCGACGCCCCGTAGTACGAGTCCGGCCGGTCGCCGGTACCGGGAGTCGACGCAGCCGACAGCGGGGAAAAGCCGTTCGCGTGGTTGCTGCTCGCAAAGACGACACGCTCGACCCCTGCGAGACGTGCAGCCTCGAACATCTGGTAGGCGCCCTCGAGGTTCGACGCGAGGATCTCGTCGAAGGGGTCGTCCGGGCGCACGGCACCCGCGAGGTGCACGACCGCGTCGACACCCTCGCAGGCCGCGCGCAGCGCGGCGCTGTCGCGCACGTCGGCGACGATCGCCTCGGGATGCCCGTCCATCGGCGCGCGGTCGAGCAGGCGCAGATCCCACCCGAGAGCGGGCAGCCCCGCCCGCAGGTAGCGGCCGATCCGACCTGCGGCTCCCGTCACGAGGACAACACTCACGCTCTGCCACCTTTCTCGCCCAATGCCGGGTGGTCCCCGTCCCGGACCGGTCCGAGCGACCAGCTCTCGCGTGCGATTCTCTCCCGCGCCGCGCGGAGCAACCGGACGAGCTCGGCCTCGCGCTCGGCGTCCAACCGGCTGAGCGGGACCGAGCAGCTGATCGCGTCCCGCGCCGGACCATGCCGGCCGATCGCGATGCCGATGCATCGCAAGCCCAACGTGTTCTCCTGGCGGTCGATCGCGTAGCCACGCTTGCGCGTCTCGGCAAGCTCGGCGAGGAGCTTCGACCTGTCCGTGATCGTGTGCGGCGTCAGCGCGTCGAGCCGCTTCGGGAGCACCGCCTTCAGCTCGTCGTCACTCCTCTCGGCCAGCAGTGCCTTGCCGAGGGCAGTGGAATGAGCAGGCAGACGGTGCCCGATGCGGGACACGACACGCAGCTCGTGGGTGGAGTCGCGGGTTGCGAGGTAGACGACGTCGGTCCCGTCGAGACGGGCGAGGTGGATCGTCTCCGACGTCTCGGTGGCGAGCCACGTGAGGGAGGACGACGCGAGCGCGACGCTCTCGTCGCCGTCGATATAGGACATCCCGACCAGCAACGCTCGCAGCCCCATCCCGTAGAGGGTTCCCGTCTGGTCGGACTCCACCCAGCCCGCCTCCACGAGAGTCCGCAGCAAGGCATGCAGGCTGCTCTTCGGATGGCCGAGCGCGAGTTGGAGGTCGCGCAGGCTGTGCATACCTCCGGCTCGCGCGAGGTGCTCGAGCAGCTCGACCGTCCGTGCGGCGGACTTGACCGGCTGGTGCCCGGGCGCGAGCTCCGGCTCGGGCGTCCCGCTGCTCGTCCCTCGCCGTCGCTCCGCCATCGCCACTCAGTCCCCAAACCTCTCGACGAGGCCGGCGAGGACGCGCCGGCCTCGATCCGACGCCAGACCAGCATGGTAGAGGTGCAGGTCGGTTGCACCGGCGCTCGCGGCACTCCCGACGACGGCGTCCAGCTCCGTGCCGTCGTCGCGCGGCGGGCCGAGCACGTCCACGACCACACCGATCCGCCTACCGGGCAACGCGGCGGTCTCGGCCACGACTGCCTCGATCGCAGCGACGGGCTCCGCAGGCACGCCGTAGAGCAGGCCGTCGACGTCGCCGAGGGCACGGACGGCGTCGACTCCGACGTTGCCACCCGTCCCGTGCGGCGCGACCTGGGCGTGGAGCCAGATCGTCAGCTCCCGGTCCCGGGCAGACTGGCGAACGGCCCGGACGACCTCGCGCCGCAGGTCGTCGGCAACCCTGTGCCGCATCCGCAGCAGCTCGTCGGCGAGATCGCCGCCGAGCCGCATCCGCAGCTCGTCGGCCGCGCACGGCCGCGGGGGCTCGCGGCGCCCTGCACCGGGGAGCGGATCGAAAGAGCGCAGGGAGTCCCGGACGAGGCCGCGCAGGCGACCCGCCTCGATCCCGTGCCCGGCGTAGCGCGTGCTGCAGGAGTTGCAAAAGCACAGCGAGAGCAGGTAGCGATCGGCTTCGCTCAGCATCTCCGGGTGCGTCTTGTCGTGCGCGCTCAGGTGGTCGTAGCCGTACCAGCCGCACGCCTCGAGCTCCACGCCGTCGAGGTCGAAGCCTGCCACGACCTCCCCGGCGAGCGTCGCTGCGTACTCCACGACCTCCGATCTCGAGATGCAGAGCGCCCAGGGGTACTTGTCGCCGAACGCGTTCTCGACGCAGCTCGCCTCCTGCTCGACCCCGAGACCGCAACTGTGCGCGAGGACCACCCAGGCGTTGACAGCGAGACCGGCATCTCGCAGCGACGCGAGCGCCGGAGCGAAGCTGTCCCGGATGCCGTCGCCCTCCGCACGCGACGGACGCAAGCTCAGCCCCGACCACCTCGACTCATCCGGTGGGAAGTAGACCGCGCTATGAACCGCCGTGACCACCTGGTGCGACGGATGGCGAGGCGTGACCGCACGCACGGAATGGTAGGCGGCGGCGAGGCTCACCTCGTCGACTCCGAGCGCCGCAACCGCGTCGGCGGCCGACTCGTCCCCGACGACGTCGAATGGGTACAGCGCGGTGCTCGTACGCATGCCAGCACACTCCCTTCTGGTTCTCCGCCCTACCGTCCGGGCCTGCGCCCACCCGACCGGCACCGGCGCACCGTCTGCACCTGCGCCGCCGAGCCAGCTGGACCGGACCGGCGCTCGCCGGTCCGGTCCTTCCTAGCGCGTTACCGGTGACCGTGGGTCCAGAGGTACTCGGCGCTCGTCAACTGGCTCGCGTAGGTCGAGCACCACTGCTGCGGCGTGATCTGCTTGGTCAGCACCTCCTGCCACAGCGTGTCCATGTTGGTCGTGATCGTACCGAGCTGCGGCAGGTAGTTCGGTGCCGAGACGACGACGGTCTTCGGGTCCGCGAGCACAGCCAGCATCGACTTGATCGGCTGCTGCTTTGCGACCCATGCCTGCTTCAAGACATCGGAGTTGCCCGGCAACTGTCCCACTTGCTGGTTCCAGTAGCCGTTGGCCTGGGCAGACAGGAGGAACTGCTCGAACTTCCAGTCCGCTGCCTGGTTCTTGCTCGCCTTGAAGATCCCGTAGGTGTCGAGTCCGGGTGCGATCATGTTGAGCACGCCGGGCTTGTTGTAGGGACCCTGCGGCTCGGTCAGCCCGACCACGTTGTTCGGCCCACCGAGAGCGCTCACGTTGCTCGCGTACGATCCAAGGTTGTGCAACATCATGCCAATTTTCTTCGAGTCGAACTCCGCCACCATCTGCAGGTAGCCGTTGTCGACGTCGTTGGGCGTGTCGACGCCTTCGAGCGCCGCGAAGCGCCTGATGAACTCCACCGCGCGAGGGCTGTCGAACGTGCTCTTGCCCTTGCTCGTGAAGTAGCTCGTCAGGCCCGCGTAGGACACCATCTCGTCGGTCAGTTGGTTCGTCGAGCCGCTCGCGCCGCGCATCGTCAGCCCGTACTGGCCCTTCGACGGTATCGTCAGCGCCTTCGCGTCGCTGAAGAACGAGTTCCACGTCGTCGGGCACGCGAGGTGCGCGGCGCGGAACAGCACCATGTTGCACCACAGCGTCGACGGCACGCCGGAGAACGGCAGTGCCCACAGCGTCTTGTCGTTCGACGACGACGCTGCCGTCGCGGTAAGGAGCGTCGGGAGGAGCTTGCCATTCAACGGGCTGGCCTTGTAGAGCTTGTTCAACGGCACGAGCGCACCTTGTGCCACGATCGCCGCGAGGTCGCCGCCGGGGATCGCACCGATGTCAGGCGGATCTCCTCCGGCAATCGCGGTGTCGTACTTCTCGAGGACCGACGGATCCGGGATACCGACGTACTTGACCTTGATCCCGGGGTTCTCCCGCTCGAATATCGGGATGAGGTGCATGTAGAGCGGCGTGCGCGGACCACCGTTGTCGTCCCAGAACGTGATCGTGACGCTCGAGGCGTGCGGCTTCGCTGTCGCTGCCGTCGCGCTGGCGACACCAGCGCTCGTCAGCAGCATTCCGGCCAGGGCAACGACCGACCCGACGCGCGTCGAACGGCACCACTGGTGCTTCCTCTGTGTAGGTATTCTCATTGCTATCCCCCTGTTCACCGACAAGACACATACCGGCACGGCGAGCCGTGCGTCGATCGACCCTCCTCTCCTCCCTAGCCCTTGATCGCTCCGACCGTCAGACCCTGCACGAGATAGCGCTGGACGAGCGCGAAGACGAGCACGACAGGAACGGCTGCGAGCACGCCGCCGGCGGCGAGAGCGCCGAAGTTCACGCTGAACTCCCCGATCGTGTAGTCCAGCCCGACGGGGAGCGTGAAATGGTCCTGGCTGTTCATGAAGATCAGAGCGAACAAGAAGTTGTTCCAGCTTCCGACGAAGGCGAACGAACCGATCGCGACGAAGGCGGGACGCAGCAGCGGCAATGTCACGGCACGGAACGCCTTGAGGCGCGAGCAGCCGTCGACCATCGCGGCCTCCTCCAGCTCTGCCGGCACGCTCCTAATGAAACCGCTCATCAGCAGCGTCGTGAGCGGGAGCTGGAACACCGTATCGCCGATGACCAGCGCGAGGAGGTTGTCGATCAGACCGAGATGCCGGAAGATGATGAACAAAGGTATGAGCAGCATGACTCCGGGAACGAACTGTGTGCACAGCAGACCGACGACGAGAAGGGATCGACCTCTGAAGTTGAAACGCGCGAGCGCATATCCCGACAGAGCGGACACGACGTTCACGCCGACGAGCGTTCCGACGCCGACGAGAACGCTGTTCTTGAAGAACACGCCGAAGCCGAGCACGTTCCAGACGAGCCTGAAGTTGGCGAGGGTGACCGGCCATGGATAGGGGTGAGTCGAGCTGTCCGGCCGGAACGCGAAGACGATCATCCAGTAGAACGGGACGAGCGTGAACAGCAAGAACAGTCCGAGCGGCACCCAGAGGTAGAGCCTCGAGCCCTCCCATCGCCGCGCCAGCTGCCCCGAGACGCCGAGTGGTGCCACGCTCACCTCCGACCTCCTCGTCCATCTCCGCGATTGCGTCCAAGCTGTCGGGAGCTCAGACGGGCGGAGCCGCCGGGGCGGTCTCGACTCGTCTCGCTCACGACGCGTAGCCCCGCGACGCACCGAACTTGCTGAACTTGAGGTAGGCCACAGAGAAGATCAGCAGGATGACGAATCCCGCCATGGTCAGTGCTGATCCGTAGCCGAAGTTGTGCTCCGTGATTGCTTGGCGTGCGATGTAGAGCGGAAGCGTCGTCGTCTCGGTACCGGGCCCGCCGTTGGTCAAGGTGTAGAGAAGGTCGACGTTGTTGAACTCCCAGACGCAGCGCAAGAGCGTCGAGAGGATGACGGCATCACGCAGGTGAGGCGCCACGATGAAGCGAAAGCGCGTCCATGCGTTCGCTCCGTCGCAGTTCGCCGCTTCGATGAGCTCGGCTGGGATGCTCTGCAGATCTGCGAGCAGGATGATCGCGAAGAACGGCAGACCGCGCCACAACTCGGCGAGGATGGCCGCCCAGAAGACCGTGTGCGTGTCGGCAAGCAATGTCAGGCCGTGGGGCGCCAGTCCGAGGTTAGCGAGGTAGCCCACCAGCCCGGCCTGTGGATCGTAGATGAGGAGCCAGATCGTCGTCGTGAGGACGCCCGAGACGGCCCAGGGGGCGAAGACGAGGGCGCGGGCGAGACCACGGCCACGGAACGCGGAGTTGAGGATCAGCGCGAGCGCGAGGCCGAAGATCAACTGGAGGAAGACCTCGACGAAGACCCACTTCGCAGTGAACTCGAGGCTCGTCCAGAACAGCGGGTCGTGCCGGAGCATTGTCGAGTAGTTGCTCCAGCCGGCGAAGCCGTTGAGGAACGGTTCGACGACGTTGTAGTTCTGAAAGCTGTAGTAGACGACGTTGAGGACTGGATAGGCGACAAAGCCCAGGATCAAGAGGACGAGGGGCGTGAGCATCGCGTACGGGGCAAGCGCCCGGCGACGTCGGCGTGCCCGCCCCTTTCGTACCGCCCTCTCGTCCCGGTGCCGAGCTTGCTCGCGCTGGCCTTGGTCGAGCATCCCGGGAATCACCGTCATCGACACGCCCCCGTTGCCGCGCTGCGCTGCGCTGCCCTGCCGCTCCGGTGCCGCAACGTGACTCGCCGACCCAGGTCGCCCACGCCCCCGCCCCTCTCCCCCGAGTGGCCTGTGTTCATGTATGCGGATGAACTTCGCCTACCTGAACGTTGCTTGGGTCACGATAAGCCGGGGGCGGAAGACTGTCAAGGGATTTGCTCGAGGAGTTGCGGGAGTCTGGCGCTCGGGTGACATTGGCGAGGCTCTCGTCGGGGCGTCATGTCATGGCATCAGACGCCGACCGTTGGCCTCGAGCGAGTGGTCCGTGACGTACGACGCCATGTCGTGCGCAAGGAAGAGCACGTGTCCTGCACATTCCGCTAGTCGAGCGCCACCGACCGGACCTCCTCGCTCGTCTCGACCCTGGCCATGCTCGCCGAGCCTGCCGGTGGTCGTGGTGTCGCCCATAGATCAGCGGTCGTAGCGGGGAAATGGCCCTCTCGGCTCGGTCCAGGCCGCGTCGACGACGCGGAGGGCCGCGTCGCCACCCGGGCCGCGCGTGCAGGCAGCGAGGTCGACGCGCGGCTGCTCGAGGCGCTGGACCGGGCTCACCAGCGGCTCACGACGTTGTCGTCGATATAGCCGAAGCACAGGTCGTCACCGAGCCCAGGAGACGTAGGCAACTCCACGTTGCCGTGGCCGTCGATCGGGTCGATGATCGAGTTGAGGTGGGGCGGGACAGCGTCGTAGTCGAAGTGCGGATGGAGCAGACCCCGCTCGTACCATCGCCCGTTCTCCATCGCGCCGAGCAGGGCGAGATTGCCCGAGCCGCCACCGTGGACCTCGGCTTCCATGTTGAAAGCGTCGGCGAGGTGCACGATCTTCACGGCCGGCGTAATCCCACCGGTGTCGTTCACGCCGACTCGGACAATATCGCAGGCACCCTGTATGATCCATTCGGCACGGGTGTGGACACGTCCGTATGCGGTCTCGGGGCCGATGACTGGGATGTCGAGCTGGTCCGCGAGCCACCTGTAGGAGCTGATCGAAGCTTCCTCCATCGGCTCTTCGTACCAGTAGTACCCGATCTCCTGGAGGGCGCGCCCGAGCGCGAGAGCCTGCGACCTGCTGTACCAGTGGTTGGCATCGAGCATGAGCGGCACGTCTGGCCCGACCGCCTCCCGCACCGCTGCGCAGGCGCGCGCGTCCATTGCCGGATCCGGTGCACCCGGGACCGGAGGCATCCACGTGTGGAGCTTGACGGCCGAGTAGCCGGCGGCGACGAGGGCCTCGGCGAACGCGCCGTAGTCCTCTGGCGTCCGGAGGCCACCAGGGATGTCGTCGCCGCACATCGTGCTCGCGTAAGCCGGCACCGACGTACGCGCCCCTCCGAGCAGCTTCCACACGGGCGTGCCCAACTTTCGACCGGCGAGGTCCCAGAGCGCCTGGTCGAGGTAGCCGATCGCCCTGTCGGTGAGCAGGCCGCCACTGCCCCGCTGCATCCTGTACAGCCGGTTCCATATGCGCTCGCGCATGAACGGGTCTTCGCCGATCGCCACCTTGCGGACGAAGCCGTCCAGCACCGACGGGCGCAAGGCTTCGGCGTTGCACAGGCAGTTCCCCGCCGCTCCGTCGCTGTCGCGCACCGTGACGAGCGCATGCTCCGCGCGCCGCTCGGGGCCCGGGTGCGTATGGCCGTCGGAGTCCCGCGTCGTCCAGTCGAGCGTCGCGAACACCCGCACCTCGACCTGCTCGATCCTCGTCGCCACGTGTCCCCTCCCGACTCGGCACGGCTCCAACCTGCACGACCTCGACTGGCCGCGGCAGAGACCTCGCGCTGCGTGACGCGGCCGATATGCACGTGCCCCGGCCCATCCGCAGCCTGTCGATCCTCACCTACCCCATACCGCCTGTCGGCCGGAGTCCGGTACGACCACTGGTGGCATCGACTGTTTACATGGTCGAACGTAGTTCTGATATGTGAACAACAGAATGCTAGGTCGTCGTCGTGTCTTTGTCAACGGTGGGCTGCGGGGTGCTCGACGGCCGGCCAGGGCCGGGAGAAGCAGCCGACCGGCACCGCCGCCGACTTCTGTCTCCTGTGCCGTGCAAGCAGAGGCATCTGGGTACGAGCACGTGCCGAATCGGTCGCGCCAACGTCGGCAACGTGGACGTCGCCGTCGCGCGCGCGCGAGGCTGCAGACATGTCAGACGTGAACGACGGTGGACTGCGGAGCGAGCGCTGGTGGGCGCCGGACGACCTGCGGAGCTTCGGGCACCGCTCTCGGCTCCGCCAGCTCGGCTACACGCCGGCCGACTTCATGGGCAAGCCGGTCATCGGCATCCTCGACACGGGCGCAGACGTCAACCCGTGCCACCAGCATTTCCGTCAGCGCGTCGAGGACGTCAAGCGGGGCGTCTGGCAGGCGGGAGGCTTCCCGCTGCAGATCCCTGCGATGTCGCTCGGCGAGCCGATCCAAAAGCCGACGAGCATGCTCTACCGCAACCTGCTCGCGATGGAGGTGGAGGAGCTGCTCCGCTCCTATCCCATCGACGGAGCCGTCTTGATGGGTGGGTGTGACAAGACGACCCCGGGGCTCGTGATGGGAGCGACGAGCGCCGGATACCCGGCGATCTTCATGCCAGCCGGCCCGATGCTGCGCGGCAACGCCCGAGGAAAGGTTCTCGCCAGTGGCACGTCCGCATGGCGGATGTGGGCGGACCGGCGAGCCGGCGTCATCGGGCGCGAGGAGGTCGACCAGATCGAGCAGGGCATCGCCCGCTCCGCCGGCCACTGCATGACCATGGGCACCGCCTCGACGATGACCGCCGCCACCGAGGCACTCGGTCTCACTCTCCCGGGAGCTTCCTCGATCCCGGCAGCCGACTCGCGCCACGCCCAGATGGCGTCGCTGACGGGACGTCGCGCCGTCGAGATGGTCAACGAGCGCCTCACGCCTGCGAAGATCCTGACGCCCGCCGCGTTCGACAACGCGGTGACGACCGTCGCCGCCCTCGGAGGATCGACGAACGCAGTGATCCACCTGATCGCGATGGCACGGCGCGCAGGAGTCGGGCTCACCCTCGACCGCTTCGACGAGATCGCCCGACGCGTCCCGGTTCTCGCGAACATCGAGCCGTCGGGCTCTTATCTCATGGAGGACTTCTTCTACGCCGGTGGGCTGCGCGGCCTGCTCGCGCGCCTCGGCGACCTCGTCGCGCCGGAAGCCATCACGGTCACGGGACGGACCTTGCGCGAAGAGCTGCACGGCGCCCAGGTCTTCGACGACGACGTCATCCGCACGCTCGACAACCCGCTCTGGCCCGAAGGCGGGATCGCCGTGCTGCGCGGCACCCTCGCCCCAGACGGAGCAGTGATCAAGCAGACGGCGGCATCGCCGGAGCTGCTCGTGCACACCGGTCCCGCCGTGGTCTTCGACGACTACGACGACATGGCGCGTCGGATCGACGACGAGGGCCTCGACGTCAACGCCGACTCGGTGCTCGTCCTACGCAACGCCGGGCCGATCGGTGGTCCCGGGATGCCCGAGTGGGGCCAGCTCCCGCTCCCGGCCAAGTTGCTCCGCGCCGGGATCCGCGATCTCGTGCGCATCTCCGACGCCCGCATGAGCGGGACGAGCTACGGCGCCTGCGTGCTGCACGTCGCCCCCGAATCGGCTGCCGGTGGACCTCTCGCCCTCGTGGTCGAGGGCGACCTCGTCACCCTCGACGTGCCGGCCAGACGTCTCGACCTCGAGGTTCCGCCCGAGGAGATCGCCCGGCGGCGAGCCGCCTGGCGGCCACCGGCTCCGCACTACCAACGCGGTTGGGGCAAGCTGTACGCAACGTCGATCCGGCAGGCGAACGAGGGTTGCGACCTCGACTTCCTCGAGGCCGGCGAGCCGACAGAAGAGCCCGCCATCCACTGAGCGGTCCACCGGTTCGTCAGCTCGGTCACACGGGGAGACCGACACCACTGTCCCGGTGGACCGCGCGCGACGCGATCAGCCCGGGACGACGAGCACCCCGTCGACGCGGCGCGGCACCCGCGCGTCGGGAGACGGCTCCTCGCGCAGCTCCTCGGGTAGCAGCATGTCCGGCACGTCCTGGTACGCAACGGGACGTAGCCATCGCCGGATCGCGGTGGCACCGACGGAGGTGTGCAGCGAGCTCGTCGTCGCCGGGTAGGGGCCGCCGTGGTGCATCGCCCAGCAGACCGCCACGCCAGTCGGGTAACCGTTCCAGACGAGCCGACCGACACGTCCTGCGAGGACCTCGAGGATCCCGCCTGCCTCGGCGGTCTCTACAGGCTCGCCGTGGACGGTCGCGGTGAGGCCGGGACCGACGAGGTCGAGCAGCGACGCCAGCTGGTCCGGCCCTTCGTAGGTGGCGACGACGAGCAAGGGGCCGAAGCACTCCTCGAGCACGACGCCGCGCAGCGCTCCGGCCTCGGCGCGCACGACGACCGGTGTCCCCGAGGAGGATCGTGGGTCGACCGCGTGGCTGCTCGACGCGAGCACCGAGACACCCGGCTGGCTGGCGATCACTGCCGCACGCTCGGCGAAGTGCCTGGCGATGTCCGGCCCGAGCATGACACCGGGCGTCGACGCGGCGACGCTCGAGACGAGCTCGTCCACGAGACGGCTCCCGTCGGCACCTGCCGGCACGAGCACGAGGCCCGGCTTCGTGCAGAACTGCCCGACACCGAGCATGAACGACGCGGCGAGCCCCTGGGCGATCTGGTCCGGTCGCCCGGCGGCTGCGCCGGGCAGGACGACGACGGCGTTGAGCGCACCGAGCTCGCCGTAGAACGGGATCGGCGACGGTCGCGCCGCAGCACTGTCGGCAAGGAGCCGGCCGACACCGAGCGAGCCGGTGAAGCCCACCGCCTGGATGCTCGCGTGCCGGACGAGAGCACCGCCGGCCTCGACGCCGAAGACGAGGGACACCGGCGCTGCCTCGAGACCGGCGGCTGTGGCGCCGGCAGCGAGAGCCTCGTGGGCGAGGACCGACGTCGCAGGATGCAAGGGGTGCGCCTTCGCGACGACAGGGCAGCCCGCCGCGAGGGCCGACGCCGTGTCGCCGCCCGGGACCGAGAACGCGAGCGGGAAGTTGCTCGCCCCGAACACCGCAACACTGCCGATCGGGCGGAGGATCCTGCGCACGTCGGGGCGGGGACCCATCGCGCTCTGCCCGGCGTGGTCGACGACGGCCTCGAGGTAGGAGCCCTCGCGCAGCACGTCGGCGAAGAGCCGCAGCTGGTATGTAGTCCGGGTCAGCTCACCGTCGAGCCGGCCGGCGCCGAGAGCCGTCTCGCGGTTCGCCGTCTCGACGATGCGCTCCCGACGCTGCTCGAGCGCGTCCGCCATGGCCTCGAGCATCCGCGCCCGTCCGTGCCGGCCGAGCCGTGCGAGCTCGACACCGGAGCGCGTCGCACTGTCGCAGAGCGCGTCGAGCGCCTCTTCGGTGGTGTCCGAAGCGATCGCCGGGAGCTCGGCGCCGGTCCGGGGGTCGACGGACGGGCTCACGCGACGACCTCGCCGCCCATGACGGCACCGGCGGCACGCAGGAAGTCGGTCACGACAGGACGCAGCCCTGCCGGCAGCTCCGATGCCGGGGGCCGGACGGTTCGACCGCAGACGCCGAGCTGGGCAAGCCCCTCCTTCACAGCCGCGACGTTGTAGGCCGAGCCGTCCCGTGCGCGCAGCAGCTCGAGCCCCGCAGCGATGGCGACGAGCTCGCGGGCCTTTGCGAAGTCGCCCGCGTCGAGGCACGCGGCGATGTCGAGCGAGAGCCGCGGCACGATCCCGGCAAGCCCCGACGTGAAGCCGACCGCGCCGGATGCCGCGAACGGCACCGCCCAGCGCTCCGCGAGACCACAGACGAGGGCGACGCTGGACGGGTCGGTCGCAGCGACGAGGTCGGCGAAGGAGGGTGGGTCGGCGATCGCGTACTTGACGCCGAGGATCCCCTCGGTCTCGCTCAGCCGCACGACGTCCTCCACGCTCCGGCGCGCGTCGCGCACGTACGCGACCAGCGCGAGATCGGGGACTGCCGCGTGGATGCGCGCGTGGTAAGCGAGCCAACCCTCGGCGGAGATGAAGGGGTCGACCGGCTGGTGCACCATGACGGACATGCATCCGAGCTCGAATGCGCTCTCCGCCTGGCGCACCGCCGTCGCGAGGTCGCGGCCGATGCCGGGCATGACGATCGCCCGGTGGCCTGCACGCTCGACGGTCAGCGCGACGCTGCGCTGCCATTCCTGCTCGCCAAGCGCGTGGTACTCGCTCGTGTTGCCCGCGGGCACCACGACGCGGATCCCGCCGTCAACGAGCCGGTCGACGACACGGGCGAGACCCGGCTCGTCGAGTGCCCCTGCGTCGTCGAACGGCGTGACGGTGATCGCGACGACCGTCGCGAGGTCTGCTGGTGTCACGGTCCTGCCTCCGGCCATGCGGGCCTACCCCCTTCGTCTTCGGACCATTCGATGCGGCGTCATCGGACGAGCCGGCTCGGCCGTCGGGTCCCTTTCTCTCTCCTCACCCTACGCCGGTCCCACGGCGTGCCACCTCGACACTTGTCGCCATGCGTCAGCGCTGCGATCATCGGCCATGGCACAAGAGGGATCGCCCGACCTCTCGGGGCGGGTCGCCCTCGTGACCGGAGGTGGCAGCGGCATCGGCGCAGGAGCCGCCGAGGCGCTCGCGGACTCCGGGGCACAGGTCGTGCTCGTCGGTCGGAGGGCCGAGCGGCTGGCTCGCGTCGCAGGCGAGCTCGCAGCGCGCGGGCATCGCGTCCACACTCTCGCGTTCGACATCGGACGCGGCGACGGCGCAGCCGAGCTCGTCGCACGGGCAGTCGAGCTCGCCGGCCATGTCGACGTGCTCGTCCACGCCGCGGGCAACCAAGTGCGCAGCCCCGCCCTCGATCTCGATCTCGCCGACTTCGACGCGGTCATCGACCTGCACCTTCGCGCCGCCTTTGCACTCGCCCAGGCGGTCGGCCGCCACCTCGTCGCGACCGACCGGCCGGGCAGCCTCGTCTTCGTCGGGTCCATGACGAGCCTGCGGGTCGGACTGGCGAACACTGTCGCCTACGCGGCGGCAAAGAGCGGCCTTCTCGGGCTCGTGCGGACCCTTGCAGTCGAGTGGGCACCCCACGAGATTCGCACGAACGCCGTCCTCGTCGGCTTCGTGAAGACGGAGCTGACTCGCGACGTCGACGACACGCCGGGAAGGATCGCCGTCACCTCGCGCGTCCCGCTTGGCCGCCACGGGAGCTCGCGCGAGATCGGCGACGCGATCGCGTTCCTCGCGTCGAACGCGGCGAGCTACGTGACCGGGACCTACCTCACGGTCGACGGCGGGTGGAGCGTCGCGTAGACCGGCTTGCCTAGCCCGGCTTGCCTAGACCGGTCTGGCTCAACCCGTCGACCACGTCTCGCCGCGACTCTCCGCGTCGATCCACGTCACGACGTCGACCGTCCCCGCAAGCTTGGGTCGATGGTCCGGGTCCTTCGGCCCTACTGGCCCTGGCGGGCACATGGTTCGATGGCCGTGTGCCACGAGGCGGCAAGCAGCCGGCGCCAAGGCACGTGCGGGACCTGCCTGGCACGTCATGGCGCGTCTCGGCACCGGGCCGCCCCACGACGAGACAGGAGAGCACCGACATGCACGAGGATCCGACGCACGGCAAGAGGTCCCCCGAGCTCCACCGGAGCAGCGCGGGCCATCGGGCTCGAGTGCTCGGTGCGATGGGAGTCCTCGCAACGCTCGGGGTCGTCACCAGCCCCGCGCTGGCGCATGCTGCCAATGCACCGTCGAAGTCGGTCCCGACCCGGACCGTCGCGTTCTCCGGCCACTACGCGGGCAACGTCGCCCTGCTCATCGACAACAGCAAGGTGACGATCTCCTCCGTCACCGGCAAGGGGACCGGAACCCTCGTCGGGACGAGCACGGTGTCGGGGGCGGGCTCCGCGTCCGCGTCCGCCCAGTGCGACCCGTTCAGCGGGAGGGGCGCTATCGCCGGGCCAGGCACGCGCATCGAGTTCCTCGTCACGAGCTCGAGCTCCCAAGGCTGCTCGAGCGGGGAGAGCGGCCCGATAACGGTGACGTTCAAGGGCGTCGCGAAGGCGACGGGCGGCACGGGCAAGGCGAAAGGGGTCTCGGGAGACCTCACGTTCAAAGGAACGCTGCACCTCGGCAACACGACCGGGTCGCAGAAGGGCGAGTACACGGTGACCGTCACCGGCCGCCTGGCCCTCAAGGGCTGATGCACAGGTCTCGCAACGAGACGAGAGAGAGGGAACCCAGCATGAGAAGGCACATCACACACACGCTCGTCGGGCTACTTGCGGCAGCCGGCCTCGCAGCCGGCGCTGCAGGTGCGACGACGACCGCTGCCAGCGCGGCGACGACAAACCCGCCCGTCACGGCGCCGCCAATCCAGACCAACAGCCACCACCCGCTCTTCCTCTACGTCGACACAGTCGAAGGTGCCGGCGGCACCCCGGCACCAGCTGCGGCCTGCGCGATGACGAACCTCTTCGCCCCCGGCCAGCTCGTCGTGTTCCGCATGTGGGGCGTCGACGCGACCACCGGCGGCCTGGCTCTCACGCAGAGCAACGTCGAGAAGGCCTTCGTCCGCATCCCGGGCCTCGCGCCCATCCCGTTCACCTACGGCGCACACGGCAAGGTCGCCTTCTGGACCGCGGCGTGGTCGACGAAGGGCTACCCCCCCGGCATCGTCAACTTCACCGTCACGGTGATCGCAAAGCCGATCCCGAAGACGGCGACACACCCCGCCATCCCGGCTCAGAGCACGGTCTTCTCCCAAGCCGGAACGGCGCCCACCTCGCAGCTGACGATCACCTGATCGCTCCTGCACTGCTCCCCACCGGCCGGGCGGACCCCCCTGCACCGCTCCGGCCGGTGGGCGACCGCATCCGCTCCACCGGCAAGCGCTGACCTGGACGAGCGATCGACGATGTCCGATGTACCACCGAGCAAACGGAGAGCCACCATGCACAAGAGCATTCTTGCCCGCTTCGGGCTCGCGACGATCGGGGTGCTCGTCGGTGCCTTGGTCTACGCAGCGCCGGCGAGCGCGAGCCCCACCGTCCTCGAGCCCCCGGCGCTTCCCGGCGTCGCTCCGCTACCCGGGCCGGTCGCGGCGCGCGCGACGCCGAGCCCCACGATGGGCCTGCTCCGCGTCTCCCCGGAGCAGGGAACAGCCGGCACCCCGATCACGATCTCCGGCACGCACTTGCCTCCACAGGCTGCCGTCGAGCTGACATGGTCGACGGCGAACGTGACGTGGGTCGTCGACCCCGAGCCCGACACGGTCAACTACCTGGGGCGGTCTGCGACGAACTTCGCAGTGGTCATCGACCAGCTGACCACGAGCGCGAACGGGTCATTCTCCGTCAAGCTCGACGTGCCGGACGACTGGGGCGGGGTCCACGACATCTATGCCGTCGTCGGGGGCGTCGAGGAGGCCCACGGAGGCTTCGTCGTCACCCGCTCCGTCACCGTCAGTCCGACGAGCGGCCCGATCGGGACACCGATCACGATCACCTACACCGGCCTCGGGTCCCAGCTCTACCCTGGTGGCGGAGCGCTGCTCTGGGACAACCACTACGTCGGCGAGCTGATGGCGAACTGGACCCGAGGAACCGCACGCGTCACGATCCGAGCGGCCGGCCCGGTCGGCCCTCACCTCATCGAGGTCGGCGACGCGATCAGCTTCCTCTACTTGAACCTCCCCCAGTCGCCACTGCCGTTCGCGAACGGAGCGACGGCCACCTTCACCACGACGGCCGACAATGGACCGCCGGCGCCGTCGATCGACTGGCCAGACGCCGTCACGCCGACGGTGAGCGCCCGGACCACGCTCGAAGCGAGCGGCCTGCTGACCTCGAGCGGCGTCGCCGCCTCGCTCTCCGCGACGAGCGGCCCGGTCGACGAGAGCATCGGGCTGAGCGCGACAGGCCTCGCCCCCGGCGCACCCGTCGAGGCCGAGTGGTCGACCGTCGTCGGTAGTCGCGTCGACTGCGCAAGCGTGTGCTGGACGTTCGTCACGGTCCCGCTCGCGAGCGCGACGGCGCAGGCGGGCACGACCACGATGCACATCACCGTGCCCGACGGCCTCGGCGGCTGGCACGTCGTGCAGCTGAGCGAGCGGGGCAAGGTCGTCGCCCAGGTCCCCTTCTACGTCAAGGAGAGCATCGTCGGACGGGGGGTCTCGTCCGTCGTCGTGAAGCAGGGCCAGCCGTTCACCGTGCACCTGAAGGGCGTGGGCTGGACCCAGCTCGACAACACCGTCGCGGTCGACTACGACAACAGCTACGTCGGCTACGGCTGCGGCTTCAACTCCAACGGCGACGTCGTGCTCCGCCTGCACGCGACGGGGGCACCGGGAACCCACATCATCGACATCTATCCGATGCTCTACACCGCCTCGCCGTCGTTCGCGAACACGCCCTACGGGATGGTGCCGATCCTCAGCTATGCAGAGGACGACCCCGCGCTCGCGCTCGGCTACCAGCTGCCGGCGTTTCGCCTCGCGATCACCGTCGTGAAGTGAGAGCCGTCACCGAGGCGAGCTGAGTGCCTCGGTACGCCCTCAGCCAGAGGTCCGGCCCCGCCGACCGCTCCCCGCGGCGGTGGGGCCGGTGCGCGACCAGCGCTCGCGGGCGCACACCGGCAACCACCAGCTCGCCGGCCCGAGGAACGCCATGATGCTCGGGAGCAGCAGGCCCCGCACGACCGTCGCGTCGAGCAACACGCCGGCGGCGAGACCGACGCCGAGCTCCTGCAGGTCGACGACCTGACCGCCGACGAGGCCCGACACCGCGCCGACCATGATCAGCGCGGCGACACTCACGATGCCACCGGTCCGGCCGAGACCTCCGGCGATCGCCTCCCGAGAGTCGGCGCGCTCCTCCCAGAGCTCGCGCATGCGGGAGACGAGGAAGACCTCGTAGTCCATCGAGAGCCCGAAGAGCAGCGCGAAGAGCACCACCGGGACCCAGGCAGAGATCTGCGCGACGTGGTCGAGGTGGAGGGTGTCCGCGCCGACTCCGCCTTCGAAGACGGCGACGAGCACACCATAGGCGGCCGCGGCCGAGAAAAGGTCGAGCAGGACCGCGACGAGAGGCAGCAGGATCGAGCGCACGGCAACGAGCAGGACGAGGTAGGCGACGACAAGCGTCAGGCCGGCCGCCAGAGGAAAGGTCCCATAGACGCGGCCGATGAAGTCGACCCCCTGCGCGGGCGCGCCGCCGACGTAGACGGCCACGTGGGCCGGGAACCGCGCGGCTGGCACGAACCGGTCTCGCAGCTGCTCGACGAGCAGCTGGGACTGCTCGTCGCCGAAGTCGTGGCGGCCGACCACGACCACGCGCGCGTCGCGGCCCGACATGTCGACATAAGGCGCGCGGGTACCGATGGCGACCACGTAGACCTCGGGATCGCCGAGGAGCTGGTGCGCGAGGCGCAGCGTCGCCGCAGCGATCGGCGGGGAGCCGGCGTGACCGTCCTTGCCGGCGTCGACGACGACCTCGATCGGCGTGACGACGCCAGGCCCGACCTCCGCGCGGACGAGATCGAGCGCCCGGGTCGAGGGCAGCGAAGCCGGCAGCGCGTTGAGCGAGCCCGGGGTGAGCCGAAGCCAGGCGATCGGCGCACTTGCCAGGAGGAGCAGAGCGAGCGAGCAGGCGAGGACCGCCGCTCGGCGGCGGACGACGAGGCCCCCGATCGCCGACCAGATCCCGTCTCGGCCGCCTGGTCGCCGTCGTGACGGTCCCCCCGCCCGCCACACTCGCCGTCCGAGGAGCGAGAGCAGCACCGGCTGGACGGTGAGGGCCGTCAGGATCGAGACGAGCGGGACGACGAGACCGGCGAGGCCGAGCGAGCGGACGAACGGGACGGGGACGAGGAGCAGAGCCGACAACCCGACCGCGACGGCCGTGCCCGACACGAGGACGGTCCGCCCGGCCGAACGCATCGTCTGCCGGACGGCCCTGTCGACGTCGTCCGGCTCCATCGCGAGCTCCTCGCGGAACCTCTGCACGATGAGAAGCGAGTAGTCGATCGCGAGCCCGAGCCCGACGAGCTCGACGAGGTTGGGAACGTACAGCGCGGTGACGACGACGTGGGCGAGCAAGAAGATGATCCCGAGGGACGCCGCCGTCGAGCACAAAGCGACGGCGAACGGGACGACGAGGGCCAGGGAGACGCCGCTGAACCACGCGAGGAGCACGAGCGCGACGGTGACGGCGACGACCTCGCCGCGGCGCAGGTCGCGCGCGAGCACCGGTACGAGGTCGTGCTGCAACGCGGGAGCCCCGGTGACGAGCGCTTGCGCCAGACCGCTGTGGTGGAGAGATCGTCGCAGCGGCGCGGTGTACTCGGCTGCCTGCTGGATGTCGAGAGAGCTTCCGACGTCTGCGTAGAGCACGTCGCCGCCGACCTGGAAGGGCGTCGTGCTCGCCGCCGGCACGACGCGCGCGGCTCGCGCGAGGTCGCGGTCGAGCTCGCGCAGCTCCGCCGTCGAGACGTGCCTGCGCCGGAGCACGACGGTGAAGGTTCCTTCCACGTTCTGCCCGAACTGCTGCGCGAGGATCGTGTCGGCTCGCTCCGAGCTGGTCCCGGGCACAGCGAGCGACGTCGACAGCAGACCCGGCAGCCGGCCGGCGGACAGCGAGCCGGCCACGACGACGACGCCCCAGAAGGCGAGCACCAACCACCGCCGGCGCAGCACGGAGCCGGCGAGGCGCCCGAGCACGGATCGAGCCTACTCCTGGTAGCGTCCAAACCCGCGCAGACGCGCGAGGGCACCTGCCAGGCGCGGGGCGCGGCACGAGGCGCGGGCGCGGGGCGCGATCGGCGTGCTCTCGACGTCTCGTCACGGTGGCCGCCTGCACACGGAGGGGCGAGGATGCGAATCGTCGACATCGTCGAGGCAAGCCTGCCGATCAGCTCGACGATCCGCAACGCATGGATCGACTTCACGACGATGGACTGCTCGATCGTCGCCGTCGTGTCCGACGTCGTGCGCGACGGGAAGCCCGTGGTGGGCTACGGCTTCAACTCGAACGGTCGCTACAGCCAGAGTGACATCATCACACGACGCCTCGTACCCCGCTTGCTGGCCGCGGCACCCGGGGATCTGCTCGGCGAGGACGGCGAGAGCCTCGACCCCGCGCGGGCGTGGGACGTCATGATGCGCAACGAGAAGCCCGGCGGCCACGGCGAGCGGTCCGTCGCGGTCGGAGTGCTCGACATGGCCCTGTTCGACCTCGTGGCGAAGATCGCCGACGTGCCGCTTTGGCGCTGGCTGGCCGACCACTACGGCGACGGGACTGCCGACCCCGACGTCGCCGTCTACGCCGCGGGCGGCTACTACGCCCCCGGCAAGGGGATCGGGGCCTTGCAGGACGAGATACGCGGCTTTCTCGCCGACGGCTACACGCGGGTCAAGATCAAGATCGGCGGGGCATCGCTCGCCGAGGACCTTGCGCGGATCGAGGCGGTCCTGGCGGTCGTGGGCTCGGGGGCCAACCTGGCCGTCGACGCGAACGGCCGCTTCGACCTCGAGACAGCCCTCAGCTATGCACGGGCAATCGAGCCCTACGGTCTGGCCTGGTACGAGGAGCCGAGCGACCCGCTCGACTACCTGACGAGCTCGCTCGTCGCCTCGAGCTATCCCGGAGCCATCGCAACCGGCGAGAACCTCTTCTCGTCCCAGGACGCCACGAACCTCGTCCGCTACGGGGGCGTCCGCCCCGACAGCGATATCCTGCAGTTCGACCCGGCTCTCAGCTACGGGCTCGTCGAGTACCTGCGGACCCTCGAGATGCTTGCAGCGCACGGCTGGTCACGACGGTCCCTCGTTCCTCACGGTGGCCATCAGTTCGCCGTGCACATCGCTGCGGCGCTAAAGCTCGGTGGCAACGAGTCCTACCCCGGCGAGTTCGCTCCCGCCGGCGGCTTCGCCGACGGCGCAGTCGTCGAGGCGGGCCGCCTCGCGCTCTCGAGCGCTCCGGGGATCGGGCTCGAGGAGAAGTCGGCTCTCTACGCGGCCCTCCGCGCGCTCCACGGGTGAGCACGAGGACCGGCCCGATGCTCCGATCGAGCCGGTCCTTTGTGCCGGATCAGCGAGCCGACGGACCGAAGTCTGCCTGGTAGTACCCGACGACCGAGCCACCGGGCGGCGCCACCACGTCGAGGCGCGCACAGTCCTCGGCGGTGACCTGGACGGCAGTCGAGCCGAGGTTGTCCTCGAGCTGCTCCATCGTCCGCGGACCGATGATCGGGCTCGTCACGGCGGGCTGTGCCGCGCACCAGGCGACGGCCAGCTGCGAGGGCGTGCAGCCCTTCTCACGCGCGATCGCCTCGACGACGTCGAGGACGTCGAAGGCCTGAGGACCGTACTCACGCGTGCCACCCTGCTGGCGAGCCAGGCGGGAGTCAGCCGGGTGCTCTTCGTCGCGCCGGTACTTGCCGGTGAGAAAGCCGCTCGCGATCGGAGACCAGGGGATCAGGGCGAGGCCGTAGGTCTGGGCGACGGGCACGAGCTCCCGCTCGATGCGCCGGTCGAGAAGGTTGTAGGGCGGCTGCTCGCAGACGACGCGGTTGACGCCGAGCTCCTTCGCGACGTAGATCGACTCGACCACCTGCCACGCCGCGAAGGTCGAAAAGCCGATGTAGCGGATCTTCCCGGCGTGGACGAGGTCGTCGAGGGCACGCAACGTCTCGTCGATCGGCACGGCAGGACTCGGACGATGGATCTGGTAGAGGTCGATCCAGTCGGTCCCGAGTCGGCGCAACGACGCGTCGCACTGCGCCGTGATGTGGCGTCGGCTGTTGCCTGCGGCGTTGGGGTCGTCGTCGTCCATGCGGCCGTGGACCTTGCTCGCGAGCACGACCGCGTCCCGCCTGCCGCTCGCGCGCAGCGCAGCGCCGACGACCTCCTCGCTCCTTCCCCTGCTGTAGACGTTGGCCGTGTCGAGGAAGTTGACGCCTGCCTCGAGTGCCCTGTCGATGATCGCGACGGAGTCCGCCTCGCCGGTCGGGCCGCCGAACATCATTGCGCCGAGGCAGAGCTCGCTCACCTGCACGCCTGTGCGTCCAAGAGCTCGGTAGTCCATGTCAGTCTCCTTCTCGTTGTGGGTAGCTGTCGGGAGCTTCGCCGAGGCCGGCCGTACCTCTCGGCTGGTGGCCCTGGGCCCAAGCGTCGAGCATCGTGGCGAGCGAGGCGGTCGGCGTGATCGCGTCGGGGTCGACGACGACGTCGACCACCGCGGGACCTGCAGCGTCGACGGATCGGGCGAGCGCGACCCGCAGCGACGTCCAGTCCGTCGCCGTGAAGCCGGCGGCGCCGAGGCTCCGGGCGTGCGCCGCGATGTCGACCGGACCGATGTCGACGCCCCAGGTCGCTCCGAACGTACGCGCCTGGTGCATCGCGATCGTGCCATAGAGGCCGTTGCGCACAGCGAGCACCACGATCTTCGTGCGATAGCGCACCGCGGTCTCGATCTCCTGTCCGGTCATGAGGTAGCCGCCGTCGCCGACGACCGCGACGGCAAGCCTCTCGGGGCAGACAATGCCCGCGGCAATCGAGGCGGGAATCGCGTAGCCCATCGCCCCGCTCGTCGGCGCGAGCTGGGTGCGCGGGTGGCGGTAGCGCCAGAAGCGGTGGAGCGCGATGGAGAAGTTCCCGGCGTCGCTCGCGACCACGGCGTCGTCGGGAAGCAGCTCGGCCATCGCCGCGACGAGGGCGGTCGGGTCGAGCCGGTCGGAGGCACGACCCGGAGGCGGAGTCGAATCGTCGAGGTAGGCACGATGACCCCGCTCCCACCGGTCCGACCGGGCGCGGTCACCCGCGCCGCTCAGCAAGCCGTCGACGACCGCTGCAACGTCGGCCGCGAGGACGAGATCGGGCTCACGCATCGCGGGCACCGAGCGCTCCAGCGCGCCAACTCGCTCCGCGCCGCCCAGCCGCCGCGGGCTCCTTTCGGTCGGTCCTGTGGCGTCCGCGTCGACGTGGACAAGGAGCGTCCGGCTCGACGGCAGCGAGAAGCGCTGGGTCGTGACCTCGCTCAGACGGCAGCCGAGAGCAAGGACGACGTCTGCGTCGCGCAAGCTGGCGAGGACGTCCGGTGACGGTGCGAGCGTGAGGTGACCGAGATAGCAAGGATGCTCGTTGGGGAAGTGGTCCTGGCGCCGGAAGGCGCTGTAGACGCCGAGGCTGTACGTCTCGGCAAGCTCGACGAGCCTGGCGGAAAGACCTGCGGTCCGCCCGCCCACGATCAAGACGGGCGACGACGCGTCCTCGAGGATGCTGCGGAGCTCGCCGAGCGCAGCCGGCGAGGGTGCGCTGGCGCCGGACCCGCTCCCGTCGGTGGTGCCCTCGCGCGCCTTCATGTCGCTCGACCCCGCGAGGCGGTCCCCGGCTCCCTCGGTTGCCCTCTCCCCGAGGACGTCGCCGGGAAGGACCACGACGACCGGACCCGGGCGGCCAGTCGTCGCGATCGACACGGCCTGCTGCGCGATCTCCTCGGCGTCCTGCGGGCGCGACAGCGTCGCCTGCCATTTCGTGATCGGCCGATAGAAGCCAGCAAGGTCGATCTCCTGGAACGCGAGCCCGCGACCGTAGATCCGACTGTCGACTTGGCCGAGCAGCACGACCATCGGCGTCGAGTCGTGGAACGCCGTGTGCACACCGATCGCGAGATTGGCCGCCCCGGGTGCGCGTGTGGCGAGGGCGACCGCCACCTTGCCCGTGAGCTTCGCTTCGGCCTCGGCCATGAACCCGGCGCCGGACTCGTGCCGCGCGGAGATGAGCGTCGCGTCCCGACGGGTCCTCGTCGCCTCGAGGACGTCGAGGAAGCTCTCGCCCGGGACCGTGTAGTAGCGGCGGACGCCAAGATCGGCGAGCGTGTCGACGAGCACCTCGCCTGCGGTCCGGTTCACCGGGGCTGCCTCGGCGCCGGGCTCACGCGGGTCGAAGCCTCCGGGCGAGCCACGCGAAGGCGGCGTCTTGCATCGCGACGTCGAAGCCGTGGGGCCCGTCGTAGAACTGTCCCTCGTACCCTCCGGCGTTGCCGGCCGCTGCGTAGGTCTCGGCAATGCGCTCGTGCGCGCGCGTCATCCCGGTCATGGAGAACAGCTCGTCGTCGCGCCGGTACTGCACGAGCAACGGTGAGGTCGGCCGGCATGCGACGAGGTCCGGCCAGTCGCCGCGCATCGGCCAGCCGCCGGGATAGAGCATCCAGGTATGGCGGGCGACGTGCCGGTCGAGCATCGCGTCGTAGGTCGACATCATCGCGACGACGACCGTTGCCGCCACGTCGCTCGTCGCCTGGAGCATCGCCGCCCGCGCGCCGCCGCCTGACAGCCCGATGCAGCCGACGCGTCCGGGTGCGACGTCGGCACGCGTCGCGAGGTAGGCGCGTGCCGCCCTGTCCTCGAACGCGACGACGGCCGCGAATGTCGTGCCGAGCAGCCGGCAGTACTTCTCGATCACGTGCTCGTGACCAGCCGCGGCGGTGTTGTAGCGGTCCACGGCCATCGCGTGCGCACGGCCCTCCGCCGGGCCGCTGTGCGCGCCTTGCGCGCCAGAACCGACGGCGGACAGGTCTGCGTCGGCCAGATCGAACTTCCGGCTGCCCCAGGCAAAGACGTCGTGGACCAGCACGACGAAACCTCGGCGAGCGAGGTCGTTCGCGTACGCCCGTCCGCCGTAGAGCCGGGCACGCACGCCGTCGAGGACCGGGTCGTGACCGTCGGGTCCGTCGGCGATCTTCTCCTTGCCGTAGTAGGTGAACCCACCGTGGCAGTGCAGCGCGACGACTCCCGGCCACGGCCCGTCACCTCGTGCCGGTCGCAGCACGTAGGCCTGGGTCCGCGGTCCGTAGCCGAGGTCCCAGCTCACGACCTCGCCGGCCAGGTCGCCACCCGCGACCCACGACGACTCGACGCGCACGTCAGCCGGCGGGCACTCCTCTTCGGTGGGTCCGAGCGTCTCGCGCGCCCACCGCTGCATGTCGTCGGATCTGGGCGGCACCTCCGACATCCACGCCGGTCGTCGGCTCCCCCTACGCACCGTCTCGACCCAGGAGCTGTACGCACCGAGGTCGCCGTCGTGCGTCGACCCCGGGGAGCCACCGGCTCCGACACCGCCGTCGGGCGTCACGACGAGGTCGACCGCAAGACAGGGCCGCGCGCGACGTGGGCGCCGGCAGTCGAGCCGAGGTGCGCGACGACGAGCTGGAGCCCCGCCGCGCTGGCGAGGACGCCGAGCACCGCGCGCGTCGCCGGCATCATCTCGAGCAGGACGAAGAGGAGCCCGACGGCGAGGAGACGACCGACGTTCGCGGAGATCTCCCGCGACAAGATGTAGCCACCACGGTGCTCGTGCCCGTCGGGGTCGCCGTCGATCGTCTCGAGCACGACGCTCGAGAGCGGGACCATGAGACCCGGGTAGGTGAGCCCACTCACGAGCCCGTACACGAGGAGCATGACGAGATCTGTCCGCACGAAGAGCAAAGACGTCGCGACGAGGAAGCCGAGCGCTCCTGCCCACATTGCCACCGGCCGGTGCGCGGGTGCGACCCGGCCGGCGAGGACCGACGTCGCGACACCGGCGAGGGACGCGACGGCGGCGAACTCACCTTGCGCCTCCGAGCTGTGCGTCGCCGCGGCCACGAGCACGATGAGGCCGATGCTCCCGGCCGCCTGCTTGTAGCCGCGCAGGGCCAGCGCCACGGACATCCGCCCCCATCCGGCGCGGGCGAGCGGGAAAGCGAGGGCTCGCCTGACCGACACCCCCCCGACCCCGCGCTCGCCGCCGAGGCCCCGGGCGGCGAGGAAGGCCGCGACGTAGCTCACGAGCGCGATCGAGAAGACGGTCGCGTAGCCACGCTCGCCGCCCACGCGGGCGATCACGAATCCTGCGGTGAGCGGCATGACGACGTTCAAGACGCTGACGATCGCGAAGCTGAGCCCGTAGTAGCGGCCCCGCTCGCCCGGTCGCAGCACGTCGTAGACGAGCGTGTTGTTGCCAAACCAGTAGGTCCCGGCAGCGACGCCGTTGAACAGCCCGAGCGGGAGGGCAAGAGGGCTCGCGTGGTGCCCGAGGACGATGAGAAGGCAGAAGAAAGCGGCCGTGAGCGTGAGGCCTATCCGGAACAGCCGCCGCGGAGGCGTGTCAGGAAAGCGGTGCATGACGACGGTCGACATGACGATGAGCCCGGCATAGCGCCCGACCGCGTAGAGGGCCATCTTCGCGATGCTGCCACTCGTGACGTAGAAGAACAGCGAGACGAACACGTTCGACGTCGCGAGGCCGACGTTGACGAGGCCACCGCTTCCGAGCAGGCGGCGACCGGCCGACGAGAGCCGTGTCGGCGGCGCTTCCTCCGGCGCTCGGGGTCCCCGTCCCTCCGACAACGCAGTCCCCGCTCGACCGGGTCGAGGATCGCCCGGCGTCACGTCGTCTCCGGCGCCGGCGCGCTCTTCCGCGCGTACGGCCGCTGGGTGGTGCTGGCTCCGGGCGCCGGCACTGGCGTCCTCGGGCGGACGGCGACGTAGCTCGCGTCGACGTCGGCGACCCGGGCGAGTCCGCACAGGCCCATAGCGATCCGCAGCTCGTCGGCGAGGATGTCGATCGCAGCGGAGACGCCAGCCTCGCCGGCTGCCGCGAGACCGTAGACGTGCGCGCGCCCGAGCAGGCATGCCCGGGCACCGAGGGCAAGCGCGACGAGCACGTCGGACCCCCTGCGAATGCCGCCGTCGACGAGCACCTCCACCCGTGCACCGACCGCCTCGACGACCGGCGGCAGTGCCTCGATGGCGGCCGGGACGTGGTCGAGCTGGCGGCCGCCGTGGTTCGACACGACAACGGCATCGACGCCGACGTCGGCCGCCAGCACTGCGTCGTGCGGCGACAAGATCCCCTTCACCGCGAGCGGCCCGTCCCACGCGTCCCGGATCCACGCGAGGTCGTCCCAGGTCGTCAGCCCCTCGAAGCTACGCGCCATCTTGTTCATACCTGCAGACGGCGGGGAGCCGAGCGGCGCCAGATTGGCGAACCGGATCGCCTCGGACCTGAGGAAGTGCCAGCTCCAGTTGGGATGGAGGGCACCGTCGAGGACGCTCGCGAGGCTGAGAGCGGGCGTTGGGAGCGTGATCCCGGCGCGCAGCTCGCGCTCGCGCTTGGACCGCAGGGTCGTGTCGACGGTCACGACGAGGGCCCGGTAGCCCGACGACTTGGCCCGCTCGAGGAGCTCGACGCACAGGCCGCGGTCCTTCCACACGTAGAGCTGGTACCACAGCGGACCGTCGGACTCGGACGCGACGCGCTCGATCGAGCAGGTGCCGGAGGACGAGAGCGTGAAGGCGACGCGGGCACCTGCCGCAGCGCGGGCGCTCGCCATCTCGCCGTCGTGGTGGAACAGCCGGGCCGAGCCGATCGGCGCTAGGGCGAACGGCTGGGCGAGCGGCGTCCCGAGCACCGTCGTCGCCGTCTCGATGGTGCTCACGTCTCGCAGCACACGAGGCAGCAGCTCGACCTCGTCGAACGCGGTGACGTTGCGTCGCAAGGTCACCTCGCCCTCGCCACCTCCTTCGAGGTAGCCGAGCACGCCCGCGGGCAGGCGGCGGCGCGCCAGTCGGGCGAGATCGGCGACGCTGTAGGCGCGAGCGAGATGCCGATCACCGTGACGAGCCGGTGGGCGCTCGATCCGTACCAGCTCCCTGATCTCGTCCAGCTTCATCGGCTCAGCAGGCTCGTGCGCTCACGGGGCAATCGCAGCGATCTCCTGGAGCTCGACGGAGTTGCCGGACGGATCGCGGAGAAATGCCTGCCGGGTCGCCCCGACAGGAGCCGGGTCCGACACCTCCACACCGCGTGCGCGCAGCTCGGCGACCGCCGCGTCGAGGTCCGTGACGCCGACGGCGAAGTGCTGGCCGAGCGAGTCGGGCACAGGCTTGTCGAGGAGGTGGACCTGCTGGGGTCCGACGTCGAGCCAGGCTCCGTCGAAGGAGAAGTCCGGACGGTCGCTGCGCACGCCAAAGCCCAGGACGTCGCGGTAGAAGGCCACTGCCTCGCCTACGTTGCAAACATTGATAGAAACATGATGCAGACCGATCACCCGCATTGCTGGAGTATGCCACAATGCGGGATGAGAGTTCCGGTCTGCTTCGGCCGGGACCGCGCTCGAGACGTTACCGAGGGGACGACGATTTCGATGACGAGCTTCGCTGTTGTCGGCTCGGGTTGGCGCTCGGAGTTCTTCGTGCGCGTCGCCGAGGCTCTCCCGGAGCAGTTCGATCTCGTCGGCGTCGTGACTCGCGATGGCGCGCGCGGCCGCGAGCTCGAAAAGAAATGGCACACGCGTGCATACAGTTCGCTCGACGAGCTGGGCGCGGACACCCGACCGGACTTCGTCGTCGTCTCGGTGCCATCGGCAGCTGCAGTCGGCTACCTGCGCCGCTGCGCAGCAATAGGCCTGCCCGCGCTGTGCGAGACACCGCCGGCGCACGACCTTGACGGCCTGGTCGAGGTGACTGCGCTCGCACGATCGGGCGCTCGGATCCAGGTGGCGGAGCAGTACCCGTTCCAACCTCACCACGCCGCACGGATCGCCCTCACCGATGCCGGCACGATCGGCGAGGTGTCCATGGCGTCGGTCTCGTTCTCGCACGGCTACCACGCGTTCGCCGTGATGCGCCGCCACCTTGGCGTCACAGGCGAGCCTGCGAAGATCCGGGCGAGCGTCGTCCGGGCGGCAGTCGAGACCTGGGGGACGCGGGCCGGTCCTCGGACGACGATCGGCACGACCGAGGAGACGCGCACCGTCGCGCTCGTCGACGTCGCCGGTCGACTCGGTCTCTACGACTTCGGCGAGAACCAGCACCGCTCCTACGTGCGGCTGCAACGGGTCGACATCCGCGGCTCGCGCGGCGAGATCGCCGAGGACCAGGTCCGTCTCGTGCGGGGCGTCGACGAGAGCGTGACGATCCAGCTGCGACGCGAGGTCGGCGGGCAGGAGGGCGATCTCACGGGCCACTACCTGAAGGGCATCTCCGGGCCCGACGGCTGGATCTGGCGCAACCCGTTCCCCGGTGCCCGCCTCGGCGACGACGAGATCGCCGTCGCACAGCTCATGGTCGCGATGGCCGGCTACGCGGCGGGTGGTCCCGCCTTCTACGGCGTCGCCGACGCGGCGCAAGACCACTACCTCTACCTCGCCCTCCAACAGGCAGCGGCGACGGGAGAAGCGGTCACCACGACCGTCCAGCCGTGGGCGGAGGACATCCTCCGGCGCACCTGAGCGCGGCTCGGCGACGCCCGATGCCGGTTGCCCGATGCCGGTTGCCGGTTGCCGACGAGCAACGGGCGGCCCGCAAGATCAGCTCTGTGCGACAAAGGCGGCGATCTCGTCGATCGCCGCATCCGCGTACGGTGTCATCGCCGCGTGAGCGAGGAAGCCGTGGAGCATCCCGGGCCAGACGTGGGTCTGCACCGCGACGCCCGCACGGCGGAGCCGCTCCGCGTACTCGAGTCCCTCGTCTCGCATGATGTCGCACTCCGCGAGCGACACCAGCGCAGGTGGGAGCCCCTCGAGGTCTTGCGCGCGGCCCGGGGTGGCCTCGGGATCTGCGGCGAGGCCGCGAGGCAGGTACTGCTCCCAGTACCATGCCATCTTGGCCCGTGTGAGGCCATAGCCGGCCGCGTGCTCACGCGCCGACGGCGTCTCGAGAGCGTCGTCGATACAGGGATGGACGAGCACTTGCGACGCGATCGACGGCGCGCCGAGCCGGCGTGCGCGCAGGCACACGGCAGCCGCGAGCGTGGCGCCTGCGCTGGTGCCGCCGACGCTCACGCGCGCGGGGTCCACGCCGAGCTCGCCCGCAGTTGCGCAGACGAAGCCGACGGCCTGCGCGACGTCGTCCAGGCCGGCAGGGTACGGGTGCTCGGGGGCCAGCCGGTACTCGACCGAGACGACGACGGCCGGCGCCCGGTCGGCGATCGCACGACATACGTCGTCGACGCCGTCGAGGCTCCCCGTCACGAACCCGCCGCCGTGGACCCAGACCACCGCAGGCAACGGCGGCCCGGCCCGGCGATCCCGTCTCGGGTCGTAGCAGCGTGCCGGCACGCCGTGGGCGTCGAGCTCCTCGACGGTCGCGACAGCCACTCGTGGCCGCAGTGCGCCGACCGCAGCGCTGCGACGGGCCTCGGCCGCATCGCGGGGCACGTCCTGGTCGCCCCCGGCGAGGAGCGGCAGGAGATCGGGATCGACGGGACGGGGCATCTCAGCCTCTCCCGACGTAAGGCATCGCCGTCGCCATCACCGTCATGAACTGCACGTTGGCCTCGAGAGGGAGGCTCGCCATGTACGCGACGGCGCGCGCGACGTCCTTCGGGTCCATGGTCGGCTCCGGTCGCACCATGCCGTCGGCCTGCTCCCGACCGACTGCCATGTCGCTCGTGAGCGACGTTGCTGCGTTGCCGATGTCGATCTGACCACAGGCGATGCCGTAGCGGCGACCTTCGAGCGACGTCGAGCGCGTCAGGCCCGTCACCGCGTGCTTGGTCGCGTTGTACGCGACGGCGCGAGGTCGCGGCACGTGCGCCGAGATCGAACCGTTGTTCACGATCCTGCCCCCAGCTGGATCCTGGTCTTTCATGACACGGAACGCCTCACGGGTGCACAGGAAAGGACCCGTGAGGTTGGTCGCGACCACCTGCGACCACTCGGCGAGCTCGACCTCTTCGATCCTGCGGCTCGGCGCCGAGACGCCCGCGTTGTTGAACAAAAGGTCGACCCGACCGAATCGCTCGACTGCCGTGGCGAACAGCTCCCGGACGCCCGCCTCGTTCGCGACGTCGCACGGATGGGCAAGGGCGCGCCCGCCACCTGCATCGATCTCGGCCGCCACCGCCTCGAGCGGGGTGACGCGCCGACCTGCGAGGACGCAAGCGAAGCCGTCTGCCGCCAAGGCGATGGCTGTCTCGCGTCCGATCCCACTCCCCGCGCCCGTGACGATCGCGACCCGTCGACCCGGCGGTCCTGGCTGCGCCATGTGCCTTCCCCCTCCTGGCTCTGTTGTGGCGGCGCTGCCCGCCACCGACTACTCTAGCTTGAAATACCTATTTCGTTGACCGGAATGCTCGGCGCCTCAGCCGGCGCCGGGCAACCGGCCCGGAACCTTCGGGCCCGAGGAGCGATCGGAGACCGATGGGCACTCTCCCCGCAGCAGCAGGCGTGCAGATCAGCGGGCGAGCCGGGCCCCGGTACGACGAGATCTTGACCGCGCGCGCCCTCGAGCTGCTCGGCGATCTCGAGCGTCGCTTCGGTCCGCGCAGGACAGAGCTGCTCGGTCGCAGAGCCGAGCGCCAGCTCGCCTTCGACCGGGGAGCGCTGCCCGACTTCCTCGAGGAGACCAAGGACGTGCGTGCTGCGGCGTGGTCGGTCGCGCCCGCCGCCCCGGGCCTGGTCGACAGACGTGTCGAGATCACGGGGCCGACGGACAAGAAGATGACCGTGAACGCGCTGAACTCCGGCGCGTCGGTCTGGCTCGCCGACTTCGAGGACGCGACGACGCCGACGTGGTCGAACATGGTGGAAGGACAGATCAACCTGCTCGACGCGCTCAACCGGACCATCGACTTCACGACACCCGAGGGCAGGACCTACGAGCTGCACGACTCGATCGCGACAATCGTGGCTCGGCCTCGAGGCTGGCACCTCGTCGAGTCGCACGTCCGGGTCGACGGCGAGCCTGTCTCGGCGAGCCTGTTCGACTTCACGATGCACCTCTGCGCAGCCGGGCTACGCCAGGCCGAGCTCGGCCTGGGTGCCTACTACTACCTGCCGAAGCTCGAGAGCCATCTCGAGGCGCGGCTGTGGGAGGACGTCTTCACGGCAGCCGAGGAGGCTCTCGGCCTACGGACCGGGACGATCCGCGCGACCGTCCTCATCGAGACCTTGCCAGCCGCGTTCGAGATGGACGAGATCCTCTTCGAGCTGCGCTCGCACGCGTCGGGGCTCAACGCCGGCCGGTGGGACTACCTGTTCTCCATGATCAAGAAGCTGCGGAACCTGGGCGGCGACTACGTGCTGCCCGACAGGAACTCGGTCACCATGGCCGCACCGCTCATGCGCGCCTACGCCGAGCTGCTCGTGCGGACCTGCCACGCTCGGGGCGCGCACGCGATCGGCGGGATGGCGGCGTTCATCCCGAGCCGCCACAAGCCCGAGGTCAACGCGCGTGCGCTTGCCAAGGTCCGCGAGGACAAGGAGCGGGAGGCTGCGATGGGCTTCGACGGCTCGTGGGTCGCCCACCCCGATCTCGTCGGCGTCTGCCGGGAGGTCTTCGACGCCGTCCTCGGCGACCGGCCCAACCAGGTCGTACGACGCCGAGACGAGGTCCAGGTCCGGGCCGCCGACCTGCTCGACGTCGCGTCTGCCGGGTCCACGCGCTCGATGGAGGGCCTGCGCAACGACGTCAGCGTCGCGCTCCAGTACCTGGCCGCGTGGCTCGCCGGAACGGGAGCCGTCGCTATCTTCGATCTCATGGAGGACGCCGCGACGGCCGAGATCGCACGTTCGCAGGTCTGGCAGTGGCTCGCGAACGGCGTCGTGCTCGACAGCGGCGAGACCGTCACGACAGACCTCGTCCGCGACGTGATAGCGGACGAGGTCGCACGGCTCGAGGCCGGCACCGAGCCCGGCTCGGCGAGCCTGCGTTACGACCGAGCGCGCGCGCTGTTCGAACAGCTCGTGCTCGGCGAGCAGTTCGCGGAGTTCTTGACCCTGTCCGCCTACGATGCCCTGACGTGAGCGCAGCCCGAGCGCTCGACGCAGTCCGAGCAGCCCTCGAGCGCGACCTCGCACCGGGTGCCCTCGTCACCGACCGGGCCGAGCTCGGGACCTACGAGTGCGACGGGCTCGCACACCTCGCGACGGTACCGGCGCTCGTCGTGCTCGCCCGCGATGCCGGCGAGGTCCGACAGGCCGTCGCGGCGTGCGCGTCGCAGGGCGTCCCGTTCGTCGCGCGCGGCGCGGGGACCGGTCTGTCCGGCGGGGCGGTCCCGGTTGCCGACGGCGTGCTCGTCGTGACGGCGAAGATGCGCCGGATCCTCGAGGTCGACGTCGACAACGAACGCTGTGTCGTGGAGCCAGGCGTCGCCAACCTCGACATCACGCGCGCGTGCGCTACCGACGGCTACTACTACGCACCCGACCCGTCGAGCCAGCAAGTCTGCTCGATCGGCGGCAACGTCGCCGAGAACTCCGGCGGGGCGCACTGCCTGAAGCACGGCTTTACGACCAACCACGTCACGGGCCTCGACCTCGTCACGCCGGACGGCGAGATCGTCGGGCTCGGGGGCAAGGCGCTCGACTCCCCCGGTTACGACCTCGTCGGCGCGATCGTCGGCTCGGAGGGCACGCTCGGCGTCGTGACGTCGGTCACGGTCCGGCTCTCCCGCTCGCCGGAGGCGGTCTACACGCTCCTTGCCGGCTTCCCCGACACCGACACCGCCGGAGCTGCCGTCACGGCGATCGTCGGTGCAGGGCTCGTGCCGTCTGCGATCGAGATGATGGACGAGCTCGCGATCGTGGCGGCCGAGGCCGCCGTCGACTGCCACTACCCCGACGGAGCAGGCGCAGTGCTCATCGTCGAGCTCGACGGCCCGCGTGCCGACGTCGAAGCGGGAGTCGCAGCCGTCGAGCGCTGCTGCGTGCAGGCTGGTGCGCTCGAGCTGCGCCACGCGCGCGACGACGCCGAGCGCGCGCAGCTCTGGCGGGGACGAAAGTCCGCGTTCGCTGCTGTCGGCAGGATCAGCCCCGACTACATCGTCCAAGACGGTGTCGTCCCGCGCACCGCACTTCCCGAGGTTCTCCGCGCGATCGGAAGCCTGTCGGCCGCCGCAGGCATCCGCGTCGCGAACGTCTTCCATGCCGGTGACGGCAACCTCCACCCGCTCGTGCTGTTCGACGCGCGAGTCGACGGCCAGCTCGACGGAGCCGAGAAGCTGTCCCACGCGATCCTCGACCTCTGCCTCGAGCACGGCGGGTCCATCACGGGCGAGCACGGTGTCGGCCTCGACAAGCGCGGCTCGATGGGCGCCATGTTCACCCCGGAGGACCTCGACACGATGCAGATGCTGCGCTGCGCGTTCGACCCGCACGGGATATGCAATCCCGGCAAGGTGTTCCCGACCCCGCGGCTGTGCGGCGAGCAGCCCGGGCGCCGGGGTGCCGCGCACCCGCTCGTCTCGGCCGGCCTGGCCGAGCTGTACTGAGTCGGACGTGGACGCGGGCGTGGGTGTGGACGCGCTGCGCGACGACCTCGCCGCTTTGTCCGCGCGCCTCGGCGTGCGCGAGGGACGGCCAGCCGACGCCGTCGACGGGATCGTGCCGTGTCTGGTCGTATCGCCCACGTCGACCGCCGACGTCGCAGCCGCCGTTGCGCGGGCTGCAGCGAGCGGGTCCGCCGTCGTCGCGCGCGGCGCGGGCACCAAGCTCGACTGGGGACGTCCACCGGAGCGCGTCGACCTCCTCGTCGACCTCTCGGCGATGGACCGCGTCCTCGAGCACGCGGTCGGCGACTTCGTCGTGCGCGTCGAGGCGGGCGCGACGCTCGACCGTCTCGGTACCCTGCTCGCCGCGGCCGGCCAGCGGCTCCCGGTCGAGCAGGTCGTCCCGGGCTCGACCGTCGGAGGAGTCGTCGCGACCGGGTTGTCCGGACCCTCCCGCCACCTCGACGGAGCCGTGCGCGACGTGCTCATCGGGCTCACCGTCGTGCGGGCCGACGGCGTCGTCGCACGCTCGGGGAGCAAGGTCGTGAAGAACGTCGCCGGCTACGACCTCGCGAAGCTCTTCGCCGGCTCCTACGGCACGCTCGGGATCGTCACCGAGGCGACGTTTCGCCTGCGCCCGCTCGCTCGCGCCCGACAGGTCGTGACCTGCGACCTGTCGGGCGAGGGCGTCCTCGCTGTGGCGCTCTCCGCCCTGCGCGCGAACCAGATCGCTGCGTCGGCCGTCGAGATCGACCGGGTCGGCGCAAGCGAGCCCATCCGGCTCGCGGTGCTCCTCGAGGGCGACGAGGAGCCGCTCGAGGCGCGCGTGGCGGCCACGGTCGCTGCGCTCGGCCACGCGACGGGGCTCGCAGCGATCCGCTCGGCACCCACCGTGCCGACCTGGTGGGCACAGGTCCCAGGCCCGGTCACGACGAAGCTCAGCTGCGCTCCGGCCGACGTGCCCGACCTTGTCCGCGACCTCGCAACCTGGGCGGCCCGGCACGATCGACCGCTCGTCGTGCGGGGCGCGGCTGCAGATGGCGTCCTGTTCGCGGGCTGCCCGGCGACGACCGAGCCGTCGGCCGTCGGCGCGCTGCTCGAGGTCGGCCGCGCTCGGTGCGCGACGACCGGCGGCGGGGCCGTCCTGCTCCGTGCACCGGTCGCGACGAAGGCCGGCCTCGACACTTGGGGTCCCGTGCGCGGTCTCGATCTCATGCGCAGGGTGAAGCAGTCGTTCGACCCAGGCCGGATCCTCGCGCCTGGCCGCTTCGTCGGGGGGATCTGATGGCACAAAAGATCACCTCCCGAGCTGCGCGCGCAGCTGCGGGCGGAGCCGGGGTCGGATCCAGCAGGCGTGGTTCGCCGGCAGGTGGCCGGCCGCTTGACGAGCTCGTGCAGGACTGCGTTCACTGTGGATTCTGCCTCCCGAGCTGCCCGACCTACGTGCTCACGGGCGAAGAGGCCGACTCGCCTCGAGGCAGAATCCACCTCGTCGGCCAGGTCCTCGCCGGGACGCCGATCGCCGGCTCGCCACAGCTCCACCTCGACCGGTGCCTGTCCTGCATGGCGTGCATGACGGCGTGTCCCTCCGGCGTCCGCTACGACGAGATCGTCGAGCTCGCACGCAGGCGTGTCGAGGACCACGGCGTTCGGAGCCCGGGAGACCGGCTGCGCCGGTCGGCGATCTTCGCGCTCTTCCCCCACCCTCGCCGGCTCCGCGCGGCGCGTGCGGTGCTCGTCCTCGCCGACCGTAGCGGCCTGCGGCGCCTCCTGCGGCGCCTCCTGCGGCACCCCGCCGTCGCGCGGCACGTCCCTGCCACCGTGCGCACGCTCGACGCGCTCGCCCCCGCGCTCACGCCCGTCGAGAGCCTCCCGGCGCTCCTGCCGGGAGCCGAGCCCCGACGCGGCCGGGTAGGCCTTTTGACGGGCTGCGTCCAGAGCGTGCTGTTCTCCGGGGTGAACGTCGCGACGGCGCGCGTGCTCGCTGCCGAGGGGTTCGACGTCGTCGTCCCCGCCGACCAGGGCTGCTGCGGCGCTCTGTCCGGCCACGCTGGTCGGCACCGAGAAGCTGCGGAGATGGCCCGACGCACGATCGACTGCTTCTCGGCCGCGCAGGTCGACACCGTCGTGGTCAACGCAGCAGGTTGCGGGTCGGCGATGAAAGAGTACGCCCGGCTGCTGCGCGATGATCCAGGGTATGCACACCTGGCAGCGGAGCTCGCCGCGCGGACACGCGACCTCAGCGAGTTCCTCGTCGCGTCGGGCACGCGCGCGCCACGTGGTCGTCTCGACGTCACCGTCGCCTACCACGATGCCTGCCACCTTGCCCACGCGCAGGGCATCCGCGGCGCGCCACGGACGTTGCTCGCCGAGATTCCCGGTCTCGAGCTGCGAGAGATCGCCGAGCCGGACCTGTGCTGCGGATCGGCCGGGGTCTACAACCTTCTCGAGGTCGAGACGGCCCGCGAGCTCGGCCTGCGCAAGGCTGCGCACGTCGCCGCGACCGGAGCCGACGTCCTCGTCGCGGCAAACCCCGGTTGCCTCATGCAGATCCGAGCGTCAGCTGGCCCGCAGGCGCTGGCAATGACGTACTCCCACATCGCCGAGGTGCTCGACGCGTCGCTGCGCGCCGCGGGCCACGAGCACACCGCCTGAGCTCGGGGGTCGACAGCGGTGCCACGCCCGACGCGATCCGAGGCGACAAAGCCTCAGGCCGCTGCCATATCGCGCGCGAACGAGGGCACTTCGGCCGAGCTCGCGGGCGGCGAGCCGGCCGCAGGAGGGGTCCAGTCCGTCGACCGGACTCTGCAGATCGTCGAGCTGCTCGCACGCTCCCCGACCCCGCTCGGCGTCGTCGCCGTCGCCGAGGCGACAGGGCTCGCCCAGGCGACCGCCCATCGGCTCCTCCAGGCGCTCGCGAGCCGAGGCTGGGTGCGCCAGGACGCGGACCGCCGCTATGCCCCGGGCATCACGATGTTCCGCCTCGGCGAGACGTCGCAGCGTCACGTCGCGACCGCGGCCCAGCCGTTCCTGCTCGAGGCTGCGAGCTCGAGCGGGGAGACGGCGAACCTCGCGATGCTCGAAGGCACCCACGCCGTCTACGTCGGCCAGGTCCCGTCGACGCAGCGGCTGCGCACCTTCGCCGAGGTCGGCCACCGCGTCCCCATCCACTCGACGGCAGTCGGCAAGGTCCTCGTCGCCTTCCTCGGCCAGGCAGAGATCACGGCACTTCTCGCTCGCAGCGGCCTACCGGCGCGGACGGCGACGACGATCACCGACCCGGACCGCTTCCGCACCGAGCTCGCGAGCGTGCGCCGGCTCGGCTACGCGCTCGACCGGGGCGAGGAGGCCGAAGGCGTCGCCTGTGTCGCCGTGCCGGTGCGCGCATCGTCCGGAGAGGTGATGTGCGCGCTCTCCGTCTCGGGGCCCGAGACCCGCGTCAAGCCGGGCGATGCACGTCGGCTGGCCCAGGTTCTCACGCCGATCGCGGAGCGCTTCGCCGCCTCGCTCGCGCCCGAGGACGAGACCGGCTGAGCCGGGGGGGCCGCAGAGCCGGGCGGACGGCCGGCCGTGTCGCGGGTGCTAGACCAGGAAGGGCGCCGAAGTGCCGGCGCAAGCTCGAGCCGACAAGGGGAGGATCCGGCAATGGCGCACGGTGACGGGATGAACTACGCGCCGACAGGCAAGCCGGCGCCGGTCTGCAGGCCGGGCGAGTTCGTCGTCGCGGCGGTCGGCCTCGACCATGGCCACATCTATGGCATGTGCAACGGACTTGCCGAGGCCGGCGCCGAGATCCGCTTTGTCTACGACCCTGACCCGGCGAAGGTCGCCGCGTTCTGTGAGCGCTTCCCTGCAGCACGACCTGCTGCGTCGGAGCAGGACGTGCTCGACGACCCGGCGGTCCAGCTCGTCGCGAGCGCAGCGGTGCCAGCGGACCGCTGCGACGTCGGGCTCCGGGCGATGGACCACGGCAAGGACTTCTTCGTCGACAAGCCCCCTCTCACCACGCTCGAGCAGCTCGCCGCAGCGCGGGAAAAGGTGGTGGCGACCTCGCGCAAGTACGGCGTCTACTACAGCGAGCGCCTGCACGTCGAGAGCGCCGTCTACGCCGGCCAGCTCGTCGAGCAGGGCGCGATCGGACGTGTCGTCCAGGTGATCGGCATGGGCCCCCACCGGCTCAACGCCCCGAGCCGGCCTGACTGGTTCTACGACCGCGACCGCTTCGGCGGGATCCTCTGCGACATCGGCAGCCACCAGGTCGAGCAGTTCCTAGCCTTCACGGGGGCGGCAACCGCAGAGGTGACGTCGAGCCGCGTCGCGAACTACGCGCACAAGGAGCACCCCGGCTTCGAGGACTTCGGCGACTGCACGCTCGTCGGCGACAACGGGGCGTCGGGCTACTTCCGCGTCGACTGGTTCACCCCGGACGGCCTCGGAAGCTGGGGCGACGGTCGCACGTTCCTGCTCGGCACCAACGGCTATATCGAGCTGCGCAAGTACATCGACGTCGCACGCGACCCTGCTGGCGACCAGGTCTACCTGGTCGACCAGCAGGGAGAGCACCACGTGAGCGTCGCGGGACAAGTCGGCTACCCGTTCTTCGGGCAGTTCATCCTCGACTGTCTCGAGCGCACGGAGAACGCCATGACCCAAGAGCACGCCTTCGCTGCTGCCGAGATCTGCATCACCGCCCAGATGCGCGCCCGACGGGTCGAGCAGTAGGCGTCGGGCGACGGCCTCAGCCGCCCGAGACGTCCTCGAGGCGCTGCCGGCCCGCAGCGATGAACGGCATCATCGCCCGGAGCTCGGCGCCGACCTTCTCGATCTGGTGCTCCTTGCCCGCGGCGCGCAGCGCCTCGTAGCGCTCGAGGCCGCTCGCGTTCTCCTCGATCCACTCCCGCGCGAAGGTGCCGTCCTGGATCTCGTCGAGGATCTTGCGCATCTCGGCCCGGACCCCGTCGGAGACGACCCGCGGACCACGCGTCAGGTCCCCGTACTCGGCCGTGCTCGATATGGAAAAACGCATGCCCGAGATGCCCTGCTCGTACATCAGGTCGACGATGAGCTTCAGCTCGTGGAGACACTCGAAGTAGGCCGACTCCGGCTGGTAGCCCGCGTCGACCAGGGTCTCGAAGCCAGCGGTCACGAGGGCGGTGAGGCCGCCACACAGCACGACCTGCTCGCCGAACAGGTCTGTCTCGGTCTCCTCGGTGAACGTCGTCTCGAGCACGCCGGCACGGGTCGCGCCGATCGCGTCCGCGTAGGACAGGGCGAGTGCCATCGCGCTGCCGGACTCGTCGGCAGCGACGGCGATGAGAGCGGGGACGCCGCCGCCTTCGGTATAGGTCCGCCGCACGAGGTGGCCGGGCCCCTTCGGGGCGACCATCGCGACGTCGATCCCCGGCGCAGGCACGATCGTGCCGTAGCGGATGTTGAAGCCGTGGGCGAAGAAGACGGCGTCGCCATCGACGAGATGCGGAGCGATCTCCTTGTCGTAAACGGCGGCCTGCGCGGTGTCCGGAAGCAGCAGCATGACGAGATCGGCTTCCGCGGCTGCTTGCTCGACAGGCAGCACCCGCAACCCTGCCGCCTCCGCCTTGGCCGCCGACGACGACCCGGGTCGAAGGCCGACCCGCACGTCGACGCCGGAGTCGTGGAGGTTGAGCGCGTGGGCATGGCCCTGGGAGCCGTAGCCGACGATGGCGACCTTGCGCCCGCCGATGAGCGACCGGTCCGCGTCGTGTGCGTAGTAGAGCTTGGCCATGTCCGTCGGTTCCTCGTCTCTCGCTGGAGCGGTCGCGCTCCAGGTGTCGTCGTCGTCCAGGTGTCGTCACCGAGACGTCCTCTGCACTGCAACTGCGCTGCTGCTGCCAGGCCGCGCCCATGCCGGGCGCTGCGGATCCTCGTCGCCGAGCCCGAGCCGCACGGCCCGGAGCGTGCTGGCGGCACGACCGGACATCGGAGCCATGACAGGCGCCGGCCACGTCCCGACGGTCAGCCCGTCTGGTCCAGCTTAGGTAGCGCGATACGTCCGGTGCGTTGGAGCTGGATGATCCCGTAGGGTCGCACGACCTGCTCGAAGTCGTCGACCACCTCGGGTGCCGCCGCGAGCCGGATCGTCACCGCCCCGGGTGCGACGTCGAGGACTGCACCGTCGTAGACCTCGGCCAACTGGATCACCTGGGACCGGCTGACGCCGTCGACCGCGACGGTGACGAGCAGCAACTCCGCCTCGCGCGCGTCGAGGGGGTGGAGCTCGTCGATCTGCACGACGTTCACGAGCTTGTCGAGCTGGTCGACGACCTGCTCGAGAGGAGCCGAGTCGACGTCGACGACGATCGAGATCCTCGACAGGCGTGGGTCGTGAGTCGGGGCGACGGCCAGTGAGACGATGTTGAAACCGCGGCGGGCGAACAGCCCCGCCACGCGCACGAGGACGCCCGCCTTGTTCTCGACGAGGAGAGAGACGACGTGGTGGCGCAGGCGCGCGCTCGCCTTCGCCGACGGCAAGCCGGGAGCCGCGAGCTCGGACGAGACTGCCCCGACCGGCGAGGCGCTCATCGGGCGAGACCCTGCTGGCTCGGGTGGAGGACGATCTCGTCGTTCGACGAGCCCGACGGCACCATGGGGTAGACCTGCTCCATCGAGTCGGTCCGGAAGTCGATGACGACGGGACGGTCGTCGATCTCGTTCGCCTTCTCGATAGCGGGGACGACCTCCTCGGGCGCCGTGACGCGCAGCCCGACGCAGCCCATCGCCTCCGCCCACAAGACGTAGTCCGGCAGGTCCGGCGAGAGGTAGACCTCGGAATAGCGCTCCTCGTAGAACATGTGCTGCCACTGGCGGACCATTCCGAGGTACGCGTTGTTCAAGATGGCGATCTTCACGGGGATCCGCTCCGCCGACGCGGTCACGAGCTCCTGGGCCGTCATCTGGAAGCAGCCGTCGCCGTCGACCGCCCAGACCATGCGGTCGGGTCGGCCGACCTTGGCACCGATCGCCGCGGGCACCGCGAAGCCCATCGTCCCGAGGCCACCCGAGTTGACCCAGCTCCTCGGCTGGTCGAAGCGCCAATGCTGAGCCGCCCACATCTGGTGCTGGCCGACACCGGAGACGAGCACGGTGTCATCGGGCGTCGTCGCCCTGAGCTGCTCGATGACGAACTGCGGCTTGAGCAGCTGCGATCCGTGCCGGGTGCCGGTCGACACCGAACGGTCGTACGCGAGCGGAAAGCGCGCACGCCAGTCGGCGATCGTCGCGATCCACGGCGCGAGCCTGCCCGGATCGAGCACGTCCGGTCGCGCCGACGCACGCGCACGCAGCACGGCTGCGAGAGCTTCGATCGCGAGCCGGCAGTCCGCGACGACGGCAACCTCTGGACGCCGCACCTTTCCGATCTCGGCGCGGTCGATGTCGACGTGGACGACCTTGGCATGCGGGGCGAAGCCGGAGACCTTGCCCGTGACCCGGTCGTCGAACCGGCTGCCGAGGGCGACGAGGAGGTCGGCCCGTTGCATCGCCGTCACAGCCGTGTAGTTGCCGTGCATCCCGGGCATCCCGAGGCAGAGCCTGTGGCTGTCAGGGAACGCGCCGCGCGCCATGAGCGTCGTCACGACCGGTATGCCGGTCAGCTCGACGAGATCAGCGAGTGCCTGCGACGCGTCGGCTTTGAGGACGCCGCCACCGACGTAGAGCACCGGTCGCTCCGCCGCGAGGATCAGATCCGCCGCGGCGGCGACGGCCGCCGGATCGGGCGACGGCGACGGCCTGTAGCCGGGCAGGTCCACCGGTCCAGGATCCTGCCAGGTCGTCACCGCGTTGGCGACGTCTTTCGGGAAGTCGACAAGCACAGGGCCTGGACGGCCCGTCGTCGCGACGTGGAATGCCTCGGCGATCACGCTCGGGATGTCCTGGGCGTCGGTGACGAGCCAGTTGTGCTTCGTGACGCCCGAGGTGACCCCGGTGATGTCCACCTCCTGGAAGGCGTCGGTACCGATGGAGTTCGTCGCGACCTGGCCCGTCACGACGACGAGCGGAGTCGAGTCCATGTACGCGTTCGCGAGCGGTGTGACGATGTTCGTCGCCCCCGGGCCGCTCGTGACGATCGCGACCCCCGGGCGGCCGGTCACCTGCGCGTACCCCTCCGCGGCGTGCCCGGCTCCCTGTTCGTGCCGGACGAGGATGTGGCGGATCGACGAGTCGATGATCGGGTCGTAGACCGGCAGGATCGCTCCGCCGGGCAAGCCGAACACGACGTCGACACCCTGGTTCTCCAGGCTCTTGATGAGCGACTGCGCTCCGGTGAGCTCCATCGTCTCCCCTCGGTTCTCCTGCATGCCGGTTTGCGGCCGGGCCTGTCGGCAGCGGCTCCACCAGCCGGGTGCGCCGCCGCCTTCTCGCGCCCGGAAACGGAACGACCTCCCTTTCGGGAGGTCGTGAGCGCACGGACGACGACGAGGTCGGCGTGCGCTAGGTGAGAAGTACGACGGTGGTGGCGGTCGTCACAGCGCTGATCTTGGCAGAGGCCGTCGCCGGTCGCAAGTCGCACCCCACCGTCACGCCTCGGTGACAGCGCCGCGCTCTGCGCCGACGACGAGCCGCGCGTACTTCGCGAGCACGCCGGTCGTATAGCGGGGCGGCAGGGGCGTCCACGCCGCGCGCCGTCTCTCGAGCTCCGCCGGCTCGACGACCACCTCGATCGTGCCGGCCTCCGCATCGATGACGACGCGATCGCCGTCCGCGACGAGAGCGATCGGTCCACCGACCGCAGCCTCGGGAGCGACGTGGCCGATGCAAAAGCCTCGAGTCCCGCCGGAGAACCGGCCGTCGGTGACGAGCGCGCAGTCCTCGCCGCGCCCGGCCCCGGTCAGCGCACCGGTCACCGCGAGCATCTCGCGCATACCCGGTCCGCCTTTCGGGCCCTCGTAGCGGATGACGAGGACGGTACCGGGCGCGATCGTCCCGGCGAGGATCGCATCCATCGCTCCGTCTTCGCCGTCGAAGACCCTCGCCGTGCCGTCGAATCGGCTGAGGTCACTCCCTGCGATCTTCACGACCGCGCCGTCGGGGGCGAGGCTGCCGCGCAGCACCGCGGTGCCGCCCCGAGCGTGGATCGGCTGGCCGACACGCCGGACGACCTCGCCGTCGGGGGCCGGCGGGCGCAGCAACGCGAGGTTCTCCGCGACCGTGCGACCCGTGACGGTCATGCAGTCGCCGTGGAGCAGGCCCGCGTCGAGCAGCTCCTGCATCACCACGGGAACGCCGCCGATGCGGTCGAGGTCGGTCATGTGGAAGCGACCGTGCGGCTTCATGTCGGCGAGGTGCGGCACCCGCCTGCCGATACGGTCGAAGTCGTCGACCGTGAGCGCGACGCGTGCCTCGCTCGCGATGGCGAGCAGGTGCAACACCGCGTTCGTCGAGCCCCCGAGGGCCATCGAGACCGAGATCGCGTTCTCGAACGCCTCTTTCGTCATGATCGTCCGCGGTCGCAGGTCGAGCTCGAGCAGCTGGACGACGGCCCGGCCCGAGTCGAACGCGACGTCGTCTCTCCGGCGGTCCACGGCCGGAGCGCTCGCTCCGGCCGGCAGCGCCATGCCGAGCGCCTCGGCGACCGACGCCATCGTGTTGGCCGTGAACATCCCCGCGCAGGAGCCTTCGGTCGGGCACGCGTTCCGCTCGATCTGCGCGAGGGTCTCGTCGTCCATCTCACCTGCGGCGTTCGCGCCGACCGCCTCGAAGACGCTGACGATGTCGAGCGTCTGGTCCCGCCAGTGGCCGGGGAGGATCGTGCCCGCGTACACGAAGACCATCGGCAGGTCCAGCCGAGCGGCAGCCATGAGCATCCCCGGCAGGGACTTGTCGCACCCCGCCAGACCGACGAACGCGTCGAAGCGCTCGGCGTGCATGACCGTCTCGACCGAGTCGGCGATCACCTCCCTGCTGACGAGGGAGGCACGCATGCCCTCGTGGCCCATCGAGATGCCGTCGGAGACCGAGATCGCGACGAACTCGAACGGGAAGCCCCCGGCGACGCGCACGCCCTGCTTGGCGCGCTCGGCGAGGCGCTTGAGTGGCAGGTTGCACGGCGTCACCTCGTTCCACGTGGAGGCCACGCCGACCTGTGGCTTCGCGAAGTCCTCCTCGCGCATGCCGACAGCGCGCAGCATCGCACGCGCTCCGGCTCGGCGGGGACCGTCGGTGACATCCTGGCTGCGGATCTTGAGCGAACGCTCGGCAGGCGGGAGGCTCTCGTCGATAGGCATGCGCCCCACACTACGCAGCATGGCGCCGGGCAGGCGGACTGGAGCGATCAGCCCCTGCGCGCAGCCAGCGCCGCTGCGACCGCCTTGCCATTCGCACGGCCCTGCGTCGCTTTCATGACCTGACCCGTGAGGAGCTGCGCGACCTTGTCCTCGCCGGCGACGTAACGCTCCCAGGCGTCCGGGTGCGCGGCGACGACGGCGTCGATGGCCCCCTCGAGCGCTGCGTCGCCGAGAGCCTCGTAGCCGAGCCGGCGGGCGATGCCGTCGGGCTCGCCGCCGGCAGCGAGCATCTCTGCGAGCACGCTCTTGGCCTGGGTCGACGACAGCGAGCCACCAGCTTCGAGCTCGACAAGCCGGCAAAACGCATCGGCGTCGAGCCTGCGTGCCTCTTCCGGCGACTGCGCCGCCTCGTTTGCGGCGCGCGCGAGCGCGATGCGCGGGTTGGCCCCCCGCTCGAGCACGGCGACGACCAAGTCGTCGAGGCCGAGGTCGACGACCGTCGTGACCTGGTCGAGCGCGCTCGCGCCGAGCGCACCGTCCGGCCCGTGCACGGCGTCGACGAGACGGGCCCGGCGCTCCGCGGGCATGCGCGCGAGATCTGCCGTGGCAGCAGCGATGAAGGAGTCGTCGGGCTCGAGGGGCACGAGGTCCGGCTCGGGGAAGTAGCGGTAGTCGTTTGCCTCTTCCTTCGAGCGCATCGACGAGGTCCGACCCTCGTCCTCGTTCCAGTGGCGCGTCTCTTGCACCACGCGCTCGCCCGCCTCCACGAGGGCAACCTGGCGGGCCTGCTCGTAGTCGATCGCACGGCCGAGCGAACGCAACGAGTTGAGGTTCTTCACCTCGCAGCGGGTCCCATAGGCATCGGAGCCGGCTCGGCGCACGGACACGTTCGCGTCGACACGGAGAGAGCCCTCCTCCATCCGCCCGTCGGACGCGCCGGACGCGACGAGGATCGCCCGTAGCTCTGCGACGTAGGCCCGTGCCTCGTCGGCGCTCCGCAGGTCCGGCCGCGAGACGATCTCGACGAGCGGAACGCCTGCTCGGTTGTAGTCGACGAGGGAGTGGTCCGCCCCGTGGATCCGCCCTCCACCACCGAGATGGGTGGTCTTTCCGGTGTCCTCCTCGATGTGCGCGCGCTCGATCCCGATCCGGCGACCCGACGGCAGCTCGAGGTAGCCGTCGACGTCGATCGGCTCGTCGTACTGGCTGATCTGGAAGTCCTTCGGCATGTCCGGGTAGAAGTAGTTCTTGCGGTGGAACGTCGACGGGCGGATCTCGCAGTGCAGCGCCCGCCCGATACGGATCGCCAGCTCGACTGCCCGCCGGTTGAGCACCGGCAGCGCACCGGGCAGTCCGAGGCAGACGGGGCACACCTGGGTGTTCGGCTCCGAGCCGAACCGGTTCGGGCAGCCGCAGAACAGCTTCGTGGTGGTAGCGAGCTCGCAGTGCACCTCGAGACCGACGACGACCTCGAAGCCGGCAGCGGCTCGCCCATCCGCCGACGACACCTGCTCCCCGCTCATCGCGCCGCCTCCCGTCCGGCCGGGACGGGACCGCGCGCCCCTGGCATCGCGCCAGCCTCGACCACGCTCCCGGCGCGCAGCATGGCCATCTCGCCGAGAGCGGGAGCAAGGACCTGGACCCCGACCGGCAGTCCCTGGGCGTCGAGAGCGAACGGGACGCTCATGGCGGGGTGGCCGGCAAGGTTCGACGGGATCGTGAACAGGTCTGCGAGGTACATCTCGAGCGGATCGGCGGTCTTCGCGCCGAGCGGGAAGGCGACCGAGGGCGTGGTCGGGGCGAGCAGGACGTCGAACCGCTCGTAGGCGCGCGCGAACGCACGCGCGACGAGCGTGCGGACCCGCTGGGCCTGCGCGTAGTACGCGTCGTAGTAGCCCGCAGAAAGGACGTAGGTGCCGAGCATGATCCTGCGCCGGACCTCGGGGCCGAAACCCTCGGCGCGCGTGCGTGCGTTCATCTGCTCGACGTCGTCGCCGTCCACCCGGAGCCCGTAACGTACGCCGTCGTACCGGGCGAGGTTCGAGGACGCCTCCGCAGGGGCGATCAGGTAGTACGCCGACAGGCCGTGGAGCAGCTCGGGCAGTGCGACCTCCTCGACCGCAGCGCCTGCCCCGGCGAGCACCTCCGCAGCAGACCTGACCGCTGCCGCGCAGTCTCCCGAGGCACCCGCGAGGAAGTCCGTGACCACGCCGACGCGTAGCCCGCCGACGCCCATCCCGGTCGCGGCGAGCAAGCCGTCCACCGGCCGGTCGAGCGAGGTCGAGTCCATCTCGTCGTGACCGGCGATCACCTCGAGCAAAAGGGCCGCTTCACCGACCGTCGCGGCGAAGGGACCGACCTGGTCGAGCGAGCTCGCAAAGGCGACGAGGCCGTAGCGCGAGACGAGCCCGTAGGTCGGCTTGATGCCGACGACCCCGCAGAGCGCCGCAGGCTGGCGGATCGAGCCTCCGGTGTCCGAGCCGAGCGCGAGCGGGGCGAAGCCGGCGGCGACCGCTGCTGCGCTGCCGCCGGACGAGCCACCGGGGACCCGGCTCGTGTCCCAGGGGTTGCGCGTCGGACCGAACGCGGAGTTCTCCGTCGAGGACCCCATCGCGAACTCGTCGAGGTTGGTCTTGCCGACGACGAGGGCACCTGCTGCTGCGAGCTTGCGCACGACGGTCGCGTCGTAGGGAGGGGCCCAGTGCTCGAGCATCTTCGACGAGCACGTCGTCGGGACGCCCCTCGTGCAGAGGTTGTCCTTCACCGCGACCGGCACGCCGGCGAGGGGACCGGGGTCGACGCCACTCGAGACGAGGCGGTCCACCGCGCCGGCAGCCAGCCGCATCGCATCGCCGGTCACGGTGTTGAAGCAGTGGAGCTCGCCGTCGCGCCGTCCGACCTGCTCGAGCGCCGCCTCCGCGACGTCGGCGGCAAGAACCTCGCCCGCGCGGACGCGGGCCGCGAGCTCGACCGCTCCGATACCCGACGCCCCGCTCGGGCCGACCGGCGCGCTCACGGTGCCTCGCCCAAGATGCGCGGCACGGCGAACCGCCCGTCCTCGACCGCCGGTGCGCCGCCGAGCACGTCCGCTCGGTCGAGGCACGGTCGCTCGACGTCGTCGCGCAGGACGTTCACGAGCTCGAGCGGGTGCGAGGTCGCGGGGACGCCCTCGAGGTCGAGCGCACGGACCGCCTCGACGTGGTCGAGGATCGCGGAGAGCTGCCCGGCGACCGCCTCCGACTCCTCGACGCTCAACGCGAGGCGAGCCAGACGGGCGACATGCTGCACCTCTGCGGGCGAGAGCTCGACGGCCATGCTCAGACAGTCCTCTCGCTGTGGCGGGGGACGGGAGCGACGGAATGCAGGTCGGGCACCGCCGTATGCTACCGAGGAACGCGGGAGTGGCTCGCCAGTGAGCTCGCGCACGAAGCCCGCCGCACGAGGAGCCGACCGATGCCGAAGTACGCGTTCTTGAGCCCGGAGTGGATCGAAGCGGCACGCGCCCTCCAGAGCGAGCACGCGGCCAGCCTCGAACCGCCGGCACTCCCCGTCCGGATGAACCTCGTGGTCGAAGACGTCCCCTTCGGCGAGCCGACCCTCGACGCGCACCTCGACACCTCGAGCGGGACCGTCGAGCTCGACCTCGGGCACCTCGGCGCCGCGGACGTCAAGGTGAGCCTCGACTATCCGACGGCGAAGAAGATCATCGTCGACGGCGACGGCCAGGCGGCGATGCAGGCGTTCATGGGCGGGAAGATCCGCGTCGAAGGCGACATCACCAAGCTCCTCGCCTTCCAGGCCACGCCGGTGAGCGGATCGTCGATCGAGGCTGCCGAGCAGATCCGCGCCATCACCGAGTAGGCCGCCGCGCTGGTCTGGCTCGGTCCGCACCGGCACTCAACCGGCGAGGCCGGGCAGCACCTCCGCGATCTCGTCGATGCTCCATCGACCGGCGGTCTCCACCGTTGCACCGAGCGTCCACGGCTCGAACAGCTGGATCGTGCCACCTTGGACCGCGAGCACCCGCCCGGTCACCTCGCACCGCTTCGACGCGAGGTAGACGACGAGCGGCGAGACGTTGGCCGGGTCCCACCTGTCGAACATTCCCGGCTCCCCCGGCGGCGCGAAGAGCTTCGCAAGCCCCGGGCTCGTGTCGGTCATGCGCGTGCGCGCAGCCGGCGAGATCGCGTTGACACGCACGCCGTAGTGGGCGAGCTCCTGCGCGCAGATGAGGGTGAACGCCGCGACGCCGGCCTTCGCCGCGCCGTAGTGGCTCTGGCCGGGGTTGCCCACGAGACCGGACGTCGAGACCGTGTTCACGACGCTGGCATGGACCGTCCTGCCCGCCTTGACCTGCGACCGCCAGTACGCGGCTGCGAAGCGCGTCGGGACGACGTGGCCCTTCAAGTCGACGTCGAGGACGACGTCGAAATCCTCCTCGGACATGTTCACGAGCGCCCTGTCGCGCAGCACGCCCGCGTTGTTGACGACCACGTGCAAGTCACCGAAGGTGTCGACGGCCTCCGCGACGAGCTGCTCGCCGGCCGACCAGTCGGCGACGTCGACGGTGCTGGCGATCGCCTTCCCGCCTGCAGCGCGGATCTCCTCGACGACACGGTCGGCAGACCGCCTTCTCTCGGAGACGACAGCTTGGCCCGGCGCGTCGTCGAGCCTCTGACCACCGGGCGTCGGGTCGGGGGGGCCGGATCCGTCGACCGCGCGGTCGACGTCGTTGACGACGACACACGCTCCCTCGGCTGCGAGCAGGAGCGCGTGTGCGCGCCCGAGCCCCCGGCCCGCGCCGGTGACGATAGCGACCCGCCCGTCCAGCTCGCCCATCCTCGTCAGCCGACGTAGAGGGTGACGTCGGTGCCGGGACGCACCGCCGCACCGGGCAGCGGATCCGTCGTCGTCGCGTAGGTCGACCCGGGCGGCCCGACCTGCTCGGTGACCGGCAGGCCCGCGCCTTGCAGGAGAGCGATCGCGGCATCGATCGACAGATCCTTCACCGAGGGCACCTGGACCGTGCGCGGACCGAGCGAGACGACAACCCGGACCGTGCTGCCCACGACGACCCCTGTCGTCCCTCCCGCTGGCTGGGTCGCGAGGACGTCGCCCTGGGGGACCGTGTCGGAGTACTCCTCGACCTCGCTCGGGACGAGACGCAGGGCGACGAGATCGGCACGCGCCGTTGCCCACGAGGCGCCTCCGAGGTCGGTCGGGATCGTCCGCGGCGCGGGCCCCTTCGAGACCATCAGCCGGACGGCGCTGCCGAAGGCTGCGGAACCCGCGGCCGGGCTCGCGGAGACGACGACACCCGCCGGCACCGTCTCGTCGTAGACCGCGCTCGGACGAGGGACGAAGTGCGCCACCCGCAACAGCGAGATCGCCGCAACCTTCGACTTGCCGACGACCGCGGGCACCTCGACAGGTGCATGGCCGAGCGAGACGGTGACCCGCACGACCGTGCCGGCGCGCTCGAGCGACCCCGCGCGCAGCGACGAGCGCAGGACGGTCCCTGCGGGCGCCGCCGCGTACTGGCGTCCTGCGACGTCGAGACGCAGGCCTGCGGCCGCCACCTGGGCGCCCGCACGCTGGACGTCGACGCCGACCAGGCGCGGGACGGTGTGGCCGAAGACGACGAAGCGAGTGAACACCGCAGCACCGAGCAGGACGAGGACGACGAGGACGAGCGCGCCGGACACGACCGCACCCTTCCGGCCCCCTCGGTCTGCACGTCGGCGCCGCGACCGGGACGTGCCGCCGGGCTCGTCGCGAGAGCTGTCCCCAGTCGTCGGAGCGAGCACGCCCCGGTCGTCGGCAAGGGTGTCCGCCTCTCGGTCCCTGTCGCCTCGCGCAAAGCCGAGCTCGGGGCCGTCGTGCGCCTCGCCGTCGAAGACGCTCGGCCGGACCGGAGCCGGTCCGGCGGGCTGGACGCGCTCGACCGCGCTGGCACCTGCCGGCTCGGCACGACGCGGCGCGCGTGGTGCGCTCGCGGCGGCAGGGCCGGCGAGGGGCAGGGGGCCAGGGGCCGGGAGCTGTCGAGCGAGGAGCTCGAGGTCGTTCGCGAGCTCCTCTGCGGACAGCCGTGCGAGCGGCTCGGAGATGGCGGCCTGGGCGAGGATCGGCGCCAGCGGTCCGAGCTCGGGCGTCATGGGTAGCACGGCTCCGAGGCGCGCGAGCAACGTGGCGAGCGTGGTGTCGGCCGTGAACGGCACCCGGCCGACGACGGCCTCGTAGAGCACGAGAGCGAGCGCGTAGACGTCGGAGCGGTCGTCGAGTGGGCGACCCTCGGCCAGCTCGGGCGAGGCGTAGCGCGCCGTCCCGGTCGCCGCCCCCGACGGCTCCGTCCACGCTGCCTCGGCGAGGGCCCGCGCGAGCCCGAAGTCGGCGATGCGCAGCACGCCGTCTTCGTCGAACAGCAGGTTGGCGGGCTTGACGTCGCGGTGGACGAAGCCGCGCCGGTGCGCGTAGGCGAGCCCGCGGGCGGCTTGGACGCCGATCGCGACGACCTGTGGGACGTCGAGGCGGGCGCCTGCGTCGAAGATGTCCTGCAGGCTCCCACCGCCGAGGTACTCGAGGACGAGGAACGGGCCGTCCTCCTCTTCGCCCCAGTCGTAGACCTCGAGCACGTTTGGATGGTTGAGCGCAGCCACGGCTCGGGCCTCGGTCTGCAGGCGGCGGACGAAGCGCTCGTCACGTGCGAGCCCGGGATGGAGCAACTTCACCGCGACCTGGCGGTCGAGGCGCGTGTCGAAGGCCGCGTAGACGTGCGCCGACGAGCCCGTGCCGAGACCGACGTCAAGCCGGTACCGGCCGGACAGCACGCGCCCGAGCTGCTCGGTGATCGTCGTCATCGCTGCTCCCTCGGTATCATGCCATGTTGCCAGAGTTCGCAGAGTTGCAGGTGCTACTGCTGAGCCTCGACGTGCTCGGCGGCGCGGCGCGCGGCATCGGATGCCTCGACGACGGTCGCGAGAGGTTCACCGCCGAGCAGGAGCCGGACGCCTGCCTCGTCGAGCACAGGAATGCCGAGATCGCGAGCCTTGACGAGCTTGCTTCCCGGTTGCTCGCCGGCGACGACCGCCGTCGTCCGGGCCGAGACGCCGGCAGCGACCTTCGCGCCGAGCAGCTCGAGCCGCTCTTTCAGCTCCTCCCGGGTAAAGCCGTCCAGCGTCCCGGTAAGGACGAAGACCGTCCCGCCGAGCGGAGGCGAGGCTTGCGGGTCGGGCGGGGCGAGGTCGGTGTCGGTCCGCAACCCGAGCGCGACGAGGTCGGTTGCGAGCTGCCGGTTCCTCGGCGTCGCGAACCAGGCGCGCACCGCGACGGCGATCGTCGGCCCGATGCCGTCGATCGCTGCGAGCTCCTCGGTCCCGGCCGACGCCACGCCTTCGAGGGTGCGCAGCTGGCGGGCCAGTTCCTTCGCGACCGTCGGGCCGACGTGACGGATGTTCAGCGCGACGAGGAGACGCTCGAGGGGCCGGGCCGTCGCGTCCGCGATCCGGGCGAGCAGGTTGTCCGTCCGCTTCTCTCCCCATCCCTCGAGCGCGACGAGCTCGTCACGGTGGTCGACGAGGCGGAAAACGTCCGCGAGGTCTGCGAGCAGTCCCGCGTCGTGGAGGAGCACGACAGTCTTCTCCCCGAGGCCTTCGACGTCGAGCGCAGCGCGCGACGCGAGGTGCGTGAGCGACTCGAGCAGACGGTTCGGGCAGTCGACGTTCTCGCAGTAGTGGTGCGCCTCGCCGTCGGGGCGCACGAGCGGCTCACCGCAGAACGGACAGCGCGCCGGCATCGCCCACGGGACGGCTCCCGGCGGGCGCTCCGACACGACGGCACCGACGATCTCCGGTATCACGTCCCCCGCGCGGCGTACGACGACCGTGTCGCCGATCCGGACGTCCTTCAGGTGGATCTGGGCCTCGTTGTGCAGGGTCGCCCGCGTGATCGTGACGCCGGCGACCGCGACCGGTTCGAGCACCGCGAAGGGCGTGACCTTTCCCGTGCGCCCGACGTTCACCTCGATCGCGCGCAGCTTCGTCTGCTGCTCGACCGGCGGCATCTTGTAGGCGATCGCCCAGCGGGGCGCCCGCGCGGTCGCGCCGAGCACGCTCCGCTGGGCGAGGTCGTCGACCTTCACGACGACGCCGTCGACCTCGAAGCCGTAGCTGTGGCGTTCGATCGTGAAGCGCTCGATCGCGCGCCACACGTCGTCGATGTCGTCGACGAACACCGTCGACGACGCGACCGGCAACCCGGCAACGAGCGCCCAGTCGAGGAAGGACTCGTGCGAGACGAACGACCGGCCTTCGACACGACCGAGGCTGTGGACGAAGAGCGCGAGCGGCCGTCCCGCTACTCGGGTCGGGTCCTTCTGGCGCAACGTGCCCGATGCCGCGTTGCGCGGGTTCGCGAACGTCGCCTCGCCCCGCTCGATCCGCTCGGCGTTCATCTGCTCGAACGCAGCGAGGGGGTAGTACACCTCCCCCCGCACCTCGACGAGTGCGGGCGGATCCTCGTCCGACAGCCGGTACGGTACCTTCGCGATCGCGAGGAGCTGCTGGGTGATCGCCTCTCCCACCTCGCCGGTGCCGCGCGTCGCCCCGACCTCGAGGGTGCCGCCACGGTAGACACAGTTGACCGCAGCGCCGTCGATCTTCAGTTCGCAGGCGAAGCGGACCGGCGCGGCCTCGGGCAGCGCACGGCGGACCCGCTCTGCCCAGTCACGGATGTCGGCCTCGCTGAAGGCGTTGTCGAGCGAGAGCATGGGCTCGAGGTGCCTGAACGGCGGGAACGCCTCGTCGATCGGTGCGCCGACCTGCTGGGTCGGCGACGCGCCCGACTTCAGCTCCGGGAACAGCTCCTCGAGCTCGACGAGCTCGCGGTACCACGCGTCGAACTCGGCATCGGGGACGGGAGGGTCGGACAGCACGTAGTAGCGGTACCGCGCGTCGCGCACGAGCTGGGCGAGCACGTCGTGCCGCGCACGCGCGGCGTCGAGCCGCTCCGGCGGCACCGGCTCGGCCCTCAACAGACGACTCCGGAGCCGACCACGTCGTCGCCGACGTAGCACGCGACGAGCTGGCCTGGCGCGACCCGGCGTGCCGGCTCGAGGTAGCGCACGCCGCGCTCGGTGAGCACCGCTGCGAGCGCCCGGCCATGGGCACTCGCCTGGACCGTGCAGCGCGTCCCGACGCCGAGGGGCTCGCCGACCCAGGTCCTCGAGCCGAGCACGAGCTCGTCGACCCCGAGCTGCTCACGCCCGCCGACGAGGACCGTGCGGGACGCCACGTCGACCTCGACCACGTAGCGCCGCTCCGTCGAGCCGCCGGGGAGCCCGCGACGCTGGCCGACCGTGACGAGCTCGACTGCGTCGACGGCTCCGAGCTCGGCCCCGGTCGTCACGTCGACGACCGTGCCTGCATGGAGGGCGATCCGCGAGCCGAGGAAGGCTGCCCGCCCGGCATCACCCGAGCGGCGACCGTCGGGTCCCGCGCCCACGAAGCAGACCTCCTGGCTGTCCGGCTTGCCCGCCGTCACGAGACCTCGCTCGCTCGCCGCGGCGCGCACCTCGGCCTTGGTGAGCTCGCCCACCGGCAGCAGGACTCGGCTCAGCTCCGACGAGGTGAGGACGGACAACACGTAGGACTGGTCCTTTGCGGCGTCAGCGCCGCGGCGAAGCGCCCAGCCCCTGCCACGGCGCTCGACCCGAGCGTGGTGACCCGTCGCGATGGCGTCGAAGCCGAGGCGATCGGCCCGGTCGAGGAGCGCCTTGAACTTGACGTGCCGGTTGCACTCGACGCACGGGTTGGGCGTCCGGCCCGCAGCGTGGTCGGCCACGTAGGGGCCGACCACGGAGTGGTCGAACTCCTCGGTGAAACCGAAGACGTGGTGGTCGATGCCCAGGTGGTCTGCGACGCTGCGCGCGTCACGGACGTCTGCGAGCGAGCAGCAGCCCGAGTCCGTCGGTCCGGACCAGAGCTTCAACGTCGCCCCGACCACCTCGTAGCCCGCCTCCTGGAGCAACGCGGCAGCGACAGAGGAGTCGACACCGCCGGACATGGCCACGAGCACGCGCACAGCTCAAGTGTGCCAGCCCCCACCCACTGCTCAGTCGCAGTCCGTGCTCAGTCGTCGTGCGAGCTCAGTCGCCGTGCGGGCCCGCGCCCCGCAGGCGCGCCACGGCCTCGCAGACGACGGCGAGCGCATGGTCGACCTCGCGCGCGGTCGTCGCAGCGCCGAGAGAGAACCGCACGACCTCGCGTGCCTCGGCGCCGCTCATGCCCATCGCAACGAGCACGTGGCTCGGCTCGCGCGCGCCGCTCGCGCAAGCAGACCCCGTCGAGGCAGCCACGCCGTGCGCGTCGATGGAGAGCACGAGCTCCTCGCCCGACACCCCGGGGAACCGGAGGTGGCAGCTACCGGCGACTCGGCTCCGACGCGGGGCGACTTCGAGAGCGCCAGTCGAGGCTTGGAGGCCGTCCGCGAGCCGGTCCCGGAGCGCGGCGACGCGCCGGACCGTGTCGGCCCGCTCGGTCACGGCGAGTCGTGCCGCGACTGCCATCGCGACCGCCCCGGCGACGTTCTGGGTCCCCGGACGCAGCTCGGCCTCCTGCGGCCCTCCGTGCAGCAGCGGCCGCAGAACGGCTGCCGCACGCGCACGCACGACGAGGGCGCCGATGCCTTTCGGCCCACCGAACTTGTGGCCCGAGATCGACACCAGGTCGCAGTCAGCCGTCCGCTCTGCGACGTCGAGCCACGTCAGCGCCTGGACGGCATCGCAGTGCAGCAGCGCCTCCGGCGCGTCCGCCGCCGTCGCGCTGCGCAGCACGTCGACGGGCTGGACGACGCCGGTCTCGCTGTTGACGAGCATGACCGAGACGAGGGTCGCCGGAGCGCCGAGGAGGCGTGCGGCGCCGGCGAGCGCGGCGAGCGCGCCGAGATCGACGATGCCGGTCGTCCCGACCGGGACGAGGTAGGCGCCGACAGAGCGCGCAGGAGCGAGGATCGCCCGGTGCTCGACCGCGCTGACGAGGACCGTGCCGGGGCGACCCGCGACCGTCCCGAGCACGGCGAGGTTGTCCGCTTCGGTCCCGCCGGAGGTGAAGACCACCTCGCCCGGCGCGCAGCCGAGAACGCCCGCGAGCTCCTCGCGTGCGCCGTCGAGGGCACGGCGCGCGACACGGGCATCACGGTGTGCCCCGGAGGGGTTGCCGAATCGTTGGCCGAGGAACGGCAGCATCGCCGCCAAGGCCTCCTCGCGCAGGGGAGTCGTCGCGGCGTGGTCCAGGTAGGCCGACGGCGGGCCGGACGGCTCCACGTCTGGCGCGGATGCGCCGGGCACGGGCACGCCGGCCATCGACGACCCAAGCGTGGCGCCGCTCAAGTCTGGTAGCACGCAGCTGCGCTCTGGGTAAGGACGGCGTTCATGTAGGCCGGCGTGTCAGGACCCTGGACGAGCGTCGCGACCGACGGGTCGGCATTGCCCGCTCGAGCAAGTGCCGCCGCCGGCTGGATGCCACGTAGCTCGGAGTCGAGGAAGACGGACGTGACCTTCGCTACGACGGCGAAGGCCGCCTTGTCCTGCCCCTCGTAGGGGGTCAGGTGGTCCGCGTCCCGGATGGCGAGGAACCACCGTTCCGGCTCGTCCAGCGCGTCGTAGAGGTCGACTGCCTCCTCGGGCGGGTTGCAGTGGTCCGTGGCGCTCTGCACGACGAGCACGGGCGGGCTCCCAGCAGTCGCCGCGTACGGGTCGTCGCCGTAGGCCTCGCCCGAGAGCACGGCGACCGCCCTGTAGTCGATCCCGGCCGAGAGCGAGCGGTAGGTCGTCGTCGTGCCCGGCAACGTGCCCTGGTCGAACGCGAGCATCCCGACGGTCGTCGCCCCGTCGGACTGCCCGGCGAGGCCGAGCTCGCTCGGGTCGACGAGGCCCCGAAGCACCGGACAGCCCTCGGGCGTCCCAGCGGATGCCGCAAGCACCTTGCGGGTGACGAAGACGACGTCACCGGGCTGGTTGGGGATGTCCGCCTCGTCGTTGTCGTGCCCGATCCCCCCCACCGACGCGACTGCTGCCGGGCTTGCGTCGGGGAACATCGGGGCCACGACGACGAGACCGGACTGTGCCCAGCTCGACAGCAGCGGTCCGTAGTCGGTCGGCGCGACGCCGTAGCCGCTCCCGAAGAACACGGTCGGGTACGGACCATGGCGGGTCGGCCCACTCGGGTAGTAGATGCTCGTCACGAGCCGGCGGCCCGGCGTCGAGACCCCTGTCAGGTAGTTCTCGGTCGAGCGTGAGTGGTCGACGAAGGTGCAGGTGGCAACCCCCACGGCGAGTGGGCGGTCGGCAGTCCCGCCGGTCGCCCGGCGCGCCGGGGGCACCGTCGCACCGGCGTGCTGCGACGTCTCCGCGCGCTGCGACGCGCTCGATCGAAGCCGGTGGAGGACGAGCAGCATCGCCGCGACGGCGAGCACGACGAGCACGACGACGCCCGGTCGGGGCCGCCGCGGGCGGGCGGACGGGCCACGCGGTCCTGGACGGGTCGGGCGGCCGACGTCCGGACGGCGCGGGTCGCCGGTACGAGCGGTCCCCGACGGCCTCGCCGGGCTCGGGCGCGCACGGCGTGCACCGGGGTCGGGTTGCGGGCGCCGATGGGGCAACGGCATCGGGCCCGGCCGGTCGGGAGGGGGGCTCACGCCCGTCGAGGGTACGCGCTTCGCCGGAGCCGAGGTGGTCAGCAGGCCGCCGGGCTCTGCTCGAGCACGGGCATCGCCGGGGCCGACGGTCCGGTCGTCAGGGTCGCCACAGTGGGCGACGCGTTCGCGTAGGCGACGAAGCCGGCTGCCGGCACCGCTCCCCTCAGCTCGAGGAGAAGGAACCTCGTCGTCACCCGAGCGACGACCGCAAAGGCCGCCGGGTCTGCACCGTCGTAGGGACCGAGGTGGTCCGCATCGTGGACGTCGAGGAACCACCGGTCGCGCTGGACGACCGCGTCGTAGATCGCGACGGATGCCTGTGGCGGGTTGCAGTGGTCGGTCGCGCTCTGCACGACGAGGAGCGCCGGGTCGCCGACGGTCGCCTCGTACGGGCCGGGACCGACCTCGTTACCCGACATCACGAGAGCCGCGCGGACGTCCGGACCGGCGTCCGCTCCGTCGTCCCCGTCCCCCTTCGGCGCGAGCCAGGCGTACTGCTGGTCGTACGCGAGCATTGCCACGGTCGCCCCGCCGTCGGACTGCCCGGCGAGGGCGAGGGCCCGGGGGTCGACGAGGCCCCGGAGCACCGGGCACGCCGCTGTGGTGGCGTCTGCCGCCTCGGCCACGGAACGCTCGAGAAAGGCCATGTCGGCTGGCTGGTTGACGAGGTCGTCCTCGGGGTCTCCGTAGCGGGCCGCGGCGACCGCGGCCGGGTTGGTGTCGGGGAAGCTCACCCCCACCACGACCAGGCCGGCACGGGCCCACGCGTCGAGAAGCTCGCCGTAACCGTCCGGGTCGTTGTCGTAGCCCGGGGCGAACAGCACGGCCGGGCGAGGTCGGACGCGAGCTCGGCCCGGGAGCCCGGAGCCGGTCGGCGGTGCAACCCGGTAGCGGACTTCGACGTCGAGCGTCCGACCCGGCACGTACAGCCCCGTCGCGTAGTCGAAGGTCGAGCGGGTCGGATCGCGCAGGACGCAGTGCGCCACCCGGACCACGACCGCAGGTCGGGCGCGACTGGGCAGGGCGGGTCGGGCGCGACCGTGTCGGGCCAGGAGAGCCGGTCGTCGGGCTGCTGGGTGCCCGTACGGCGCGGCGCGACCGGCCTTGGGCGCGGCGGTGACCACGACGAGGGCGACGACGAGCGCGACGAGCGCCGCGCGTGCCGCAAGGGACAGGACCGCTCGCGACAGGCCGTGCGTGCGAGTCCGCTCCGGCTGCCCGACCACTGTCACGGCTGCCAGACCATCACGACGAGCGCCGCCACGAACAGCAGCGACGTCGCAGCAGCAGCCCTGTCTGCCCGGCGGGCGGCGGCACCGACTCGCCGGACGAGCGTGGCAGGCGGAGCGGGCGGTGGGCTCGCGCCGGCGTCATCGCGACCTTCTGCCTCGGAGCGATCGTCCCCCGACGCGAGCAGCTCCTGGATCTCTCTCTCGGCCGGCCAGATCACGGCGGACGCAAGACCCGTCGCGGCCGTCCAGATCGCGAGCCCGATCCAGGGCCACGGCGCGCCGACGTCACGCCCCCCGCCGAGCCCGAGCATCAACCCGCCGAGCAGTGGCACGACGAGGATGACCCGCGCGGCGCGGTTCCTCCCGGGGGTGAAGTACCGCAAGACCGCCGGGCTTGCGAACGGATCGCTCTGACGCCGCAGTGCCGCAGCGTACGCGCCCGTGCTCGCGAGGGCCCCGAAGCCGACGACGGCGGCAAGGACGTGGAAGGCCATCACCACGTCGTAGAGCGGGCTCGTCACGGACACGGGGACGCCCTCATCTCGTGCCACCGGATCCAGCGGGAACGGGAGTAGGGTACGGCACCATGCGAGTGTTGTCATAGCGGCGAATACGGCAGAGATGAACCAACTGCGCCTCGACCCGCTCACCGGTGGCTGGGTCGCCGTGTCCACCAAGCGTCAGCGTCGCGGCGTGCTGTTTGCCCCCCGCCAACCTGCCGGCCTCGAGCAGAGCGCGCCGTGCCCGTTCTGCCCGGGCAACGAAGAGGACACCCCGCCGGCGCTCGAGACCTACGGGAGCGCAGGCAACTGGCTGGTCCGGGTCGTGCCGAACCGCTATCCCGCCTTCGAGGGCGACCTGCCGTTCGTCGTCGAGAACCGTGGCCCGGTCTTCACCGAGGCGCCGGCGAGCGGCATCCACGAGGTGCTCGTGTTCTCCCCGGACCACCACCTTGCATGGGCGGCCTTCGACGACCTGCAGTCGGACCTCGTGATGTCGGCGATCAGGGACCGGATCGAGGAGCACCAGAGCACCCCGGGGCTCCGCTACAGCCAGGTCATCGTGAACTCCGGGCGCGAGGCCGGCGCGTCGATCGAGCACCCGCACGGCCAGCTGCTCGGGATGCCCTTCGTCCCGCGCCAGCTCGTCGACGAGCAGGGTAGCTTCAGCCGGTTCGCAGGCGGCTGCCTTTTGTGCACGACAGCCGAGGCCGAGGAGCGCGTCGGCTACCGGATCGTCGAGTCCGCCGAGCACACCGTGACCTTCGCCCCCTACTGGAGCGGTTCGCCTTACGAGCTCATGGTCGTGCCGCGCACCCACGAGGCGCACCTCCACCTGAGCACGCCTCAGGACCTCTCCGGCGTCGGGCTGGCCGTGCGTAGCGCCCTCGCAGGCCTGCGCAAGCACCTCGGCGACATCGCGTACAACGTCGTGTTCCACGCGGCGCCGTACAAGACGAGCGCCCTCTACCACTGGCACGTCCACATCCTGCCGAAGCTCACGACCCCCGCGGGCTTCGAGCTCGGGACCGGCGTCTACATCAACGTCGTCGCGCCGGAGCAGGCCGCCGAGGAGCTGCGCACGACGACCGGCCTCGCAGCGCGTCACGTGTCGGACGACGTCGCCTCGTAGCGCAGCTCCTTCTCCCGGGCCAGGGCCGCGATCAGCAGGCGGGTGACCTCCGCGTCTCCGGGAAGCAGCTGCGCGACCCCGTCGGTCCGCTCGTAGCCGTCGAGCAGGGCGGACTCGTTCCGCCGGATCCAGGCATGGGCGAGATGCGTCGCCGTCTCGGTCTCCTCGGGTGCCCGCTGCCCGAGCGCCTCGCGGGCAACCCCGCGGAGCGAGACGCACATGTCGGCAAGATCCTCGAGCGGCGACCCTCGGCGGACCGCAGCGCGCCCGGCACCGGGCTCCGAGCCATGGAGCGGGTCGTCGCCAAACCCCGCCACGAGCCACCCCGCCTCGGAGCGCATCACCCGGCGGAGGTGGTAGTCGCCGTGGAGCCGCACGACGCGGCCGGCGCCCCCGGCCGGGATGCGCGTGAGCACGGCCTCGCTCCCGCGACCGTCCCCGAGCGCAGCGGCAAAGGTCTCCGCGGTCGCGTCGGCGACGCCAAAGGCCTCGGCAAGGGCGAGGTGGAGCCGGGCCGTCGTCGAACCGAGACGGCGCATCTCCGCGGCGAGGTCGCCGCCGGCAGAGGCCGTCTGCGCGTCGGGGTCGGCGCTCGCGAGCTCGGTCTCGGCCCGGATCCGCTCGACGGGTTGCGTGTCGTCCGGCGCGCACGCGTGCGCGAGCAGGTCTCGCAGCGACGTGAACGCGAGCAGGCGGCCTTCGAGAGCGCTCGGCTGGAACTCGCGGACCAGCGCGAGGTCGCAGCCGTCGACGCGCCAGTTGGCGACCGGTGCGAGCATCGCGTTGAAGCCGATCTCGTCCAGCCGGAGCATCACCTCGACCTCGGGACGCGGCCCCGGCTCGAGGACCCGGTAGCACTTCATGAAGAGCCGCTCGTCGAACACAAGCGACGCATGGGACACCAACGTGGACACCCGCCGGACCATCGTCGCATGCTCGGCGCCGGACGTCACGTGGGCGAGCAGCTCGGCGCAGAGCACGTCGTCGGCGAGCGCGTCGTAGGCGAGCATCGGCTCGTCACCGATCGCGAGCGGACCGAGCAACGCGGCCTCGCGGCCCCCGAGCAGTGCTGCCGCTTCGCCGGCAGGTCGCCAGCCGAGCAGCAGCTGGAACTGGCTCTCGCCGGCCTCGAGGAGCAGCCTTGCGAGACCGGGCGGGCCCGGTCGGATCGACTCGGCGGAGACGAGGGTGGGCGTGCGCCGCGCCGCGGAGCCCATCACGACCTGGTACCAGGGCTGCCGCTCGAGGTAGGCGACGGCGAGGGGAGCGACCGCGGCGAGACTCTCGGGCACGGTCACCGCTGCGCCTCGAGCTCGAGCCAGTAGAAGCCGTGTGGGCCGAGGGTCACGTGGTAGGCGTCGTCCTCGATCCGGGGGAACTGGGCTCGGCCGATGAGCTCGACCGGGACGGTGTCACGCCAGCGGGCGAGGCTGATCTCCGCCGCCTGGGCGAACCGGCTCAGGTTGTTCACGCAGAGCACCGACCTCTCCTCGCCGTCTTTGCTGTTCCGGACGTACGCAAGGACGGACGGGTTGTCAGCCGGCAGCACCTCGATTGCCCCGGTCGCGAAGATCGGGTGCTGGCGACGCACCGCGAGCATCCTCTGGAGCCAGTGGAGGAACGACGAGGAGTCCCGGATGCCCGCCTCGACGTTCACCGCCTGGTAGCCGTAGACCGGGTCCATGAGCGGCGGCAGGACGAGCTGGGCGAAGTCGGCCCGGGAGAAGCCACCGTTGCGATCCGGGGTCCACTGCATCGGGGTCCGGACCCCGTCGCGGTCTCCGAGGTAGATATTGTCGCCCATGAGCAGCTCGTCGCCGTAGTAGAGCACCGGGCTCCCGGGCAAGGAGAGCAGCAGGGCGTGGAGCAGCTCGGCGACGCCGCGGTCGTTCTCGACGAGCGGGGCGAGGCGTCGGCGGATCCCGAGGTTGCGACGCATGCGGGGATCGCGCGCGTACTCCGCGTACATGTAGTCCCGCTCCTCGTCGGTGACCATCTCGAGGGTGAGCTCGTCGTGGTTGCGCAGGAAGATGCCCCACTGGCAGCCGTCGGGCAGGCTCGGCGTCTGCGCGAGGATCTCCGTGATCGGGAATCGCTGCTCCCGCCGCACTGCCATGAACATGCGCGGCATGAGCGGGAAATGGAAGCACATGTGGCACTCGTCGCCGTCGCCGAAGTAGTCGACGACGTCGGCGGGCCACTGGTTCACCTCCGCGAGCAAGACCCTGTTGGGATAGTCGCGGTCGACCTCTGCCCGCATCTGGCGGAGGAACTCGTGTGTCTGCGGGAGGTTCTCGCCCGAGGTGCCGTCGCGCTGGTAGAGGTACGCGGCTGCGTCGAGGCGGAAGCCGTCGAGGCCGAGGTCGAGCCAGAAGCGGACGACCGAGAGGATCGCCGCACGCACCTCCGGGTTCTCGTAGTTGAGATCCGGCTGGTGGTGGAAAAACCGGTGCCAGTAGTACTGCTGGCGGACCGGGTCGAATGTCCAGTTCGACGGCTCGGCGTCACAAAAGATCACCCTGATGTCGGACCAGCGCTGGTCGTCGTCGCCCCAAACGTACCAGTCTGCCTTGGGGTTGTCCCGAGACGACCGGGACTCGACGAACCACGGGTGCTGGTCGCTCGTGTGGTTGATGACCAGGTCGGCGATGACCCGGATGCCGCGCCGGTGCGCCTCGTCGACGAGCAACGCGACATCGTCGACGCTACCGCAGTCCGGCGCGACACTCCAGTAGTCCGCGACGTCGTAGCCGCCGTCGCGCAGCGGTGAGGGGTAGAACGGCAGGAGCCACAGGCAGTCGACACCGAGCCAGGCCAGGTAGTCGAGCTTCTCGACGATCCCACGCAGGTCGCCGACGCCGTCGCCGTTCGAGTCGTAGAAGCCGCGCGGCACGAGCTCGTAGAACACCGCCCGCTCGTACCAGCGGGGGTCGTCCTCGAGCTGGCGCCACGAGGTCGCTGGCGCCTCGGACGCGCCCGGCGCAACCGGGCTGCGCCCCCTCTCGTCGAGCGTCACGCCGGCACCGTGCCGTCCGCCCGGTGGACGTCCGCTCCGAGGGATCGGAGCTTCTCGGCGAACCGCTCGTACCCCTTGTCGACGTGCTCTGCTCCGGCGACCACGGTCTCGCCGTCGGCGGCGAGACCCGCGAGCACGAGCGCCGCCCCCGCGCGGATGTCGGTGGCACGCACCGGCGCCCCCGACAGCCGCTCCACTCCTCGCACGACGGCATGGTGACCTTCTGTCCGAATGTCCGCGCCCATGCGCCGCAGCTCGTCGATGTAGCGAAAGCGCCCCGCGAACAGGTTCTCGCTGACGATCGCGACCCCCGACGCGAGGGAGAGCATGGTGACGAGGAAGGGCTTGTAGTCGGTCGCGACACCCGGGTAGGGCAGGGTCGCGACGTCGACCGGGGCGAGACGCCCCGCGAAGCGTGCACGGACGCCGCGACCGGTCGCCTCGATGTCCATGCCCATGCGGGTGAGCTTCTCGAGGAGCATGTCCATGTGGTCGTCGCGCGCGCCGGCCACGTGGACGTCGCCGCCTGCGATCCCGGTCGCGGCGAGGAACGTCGCAGCCTCGACCCGGTCGGCGACCACGGCATGGCTCGCAGGGTGCAGCTCGTCGACCCCCTCGACCTCGATGCGGGACGTGCCGGCCCCGGAGATCCTCGCCCCCATCGCACCGAGCAGCAAGGCGAGGTCCTGGACCTCGGGCTCGCGTGCGGCATTCTCGATGACCGTCGTGCCCTTCGCGAGCGTCGCCGCCATGAGCACGTTGTCCGTCGCCGTGTGGCTCGGGTACTCGAGGACGACTCGGGCGGCAGATAGGCGGCCGCACCGCCCCTCGACGTAGCCGTGCTCGGTCGAGAACTCGACCCCGAGCGCCTCGAGCGCGCGCAGGTGCATGTCGATGGGGCGCGAGCCGAAGTCGTCGCCGCCTGGCAGCGAGACACGCGCCGAGCCGTGGCGCGCGAGCAGGGGGCCGAGGACGACGAACGACGCCCGCATCTTCTCGACGAGGTCGTACGGAGCGACGGGCGTGCACTGCTCGGGAACGGTGAGCAGCAGGGTTCCGGCCCGTGCACAGTCGGCGGGGACGGGCTCGCGCACGACGTCCACCCCCATCGCCTCGAGGACTCCGGACATGGTCGCGACGTCGGCGATGGCCGGCACGTTGTCGAGACGAGACGTCCCGCTCGCGAGGAGGCAGGCGGCCATGAGCTTGAGCGCCGAGTTCTTCGCGCCCTGCAGGTGGACCTCCCCCGACAACGGTCCCGAGGCGCGCACGACGAAGCGGTCCACGCCGCGACCCTACCCGCCGGGGAGCCACCTGACGAGGACGACGAAGTCCCGCTCCTCTCGCCAGGCGCGCAGCACACCCGACCGGCTGTAGCCGTGCTCGACGTAGAACCTCTCGGCAGGGCCACCGTCGAGTGTGAGCAGCCGGACAGCCGCGCTTCCCCGCTCTGCCGCCAGCTTCTCGACGTGGCGCAGGAGGTGGCTGCCGATGCCCTCGCCTCGCCTGGACGGGTCGACCACGAGCCTCTCGAGGAAGCACGTCGCGCCGCGGATCTCGCCGGTCGCGACCCCCACGACCGGCCCAGACCGCGATCGGTCCCCGCCACGCTCGCGCGCGACGACGGCAAAGGGCGCGTCGCGCCGCCAGCTCGGCCCGTAGGCCGCGCGAGCGACGTCGTCCCAGGTCGTTGCGGCCCACGCGGTCTCGTCGGTGGCGAGCGCGTCGGAGACGGTGACGTCGAGCTCGATGCCCCCCCGGCCGACGACGGACCGCCCGCCGAGCAGCGCCGACAACCGTGTCCGCCATGGCCGTCCCGGCGCGTCCGCCACCTGCTCGAGCAGGTGGACGGCCGTGAGGGTGGCCGGGCGGACGTAGCCGGCGAGCAGCCGCTCCCCGGCTGTCAGCTGCTCGGGGGGCATCCGGCTCGCGAGCGTGACGTGGGGGACGAACGGGCGGGTCGGACGCGTCGGCGGCCAGGCGAGAGGACCGACCGAGGCGGCACCGTGCAGCGCGCCGAGCTCCTCGTCGCCACCGCCCACGCGGAGCAACAGCACTCCCCGATCGGGAGCGAAGGTGGCTGGAGGTCCGAGCGTCACGGAAAAGGGCCGGCTCCTCGCCGCGAGGCCTGCGACCGCCGTCGCAACCTCGTCGACCTCGCCTGCCCGCACGTTGACCGGGGCGACGAGGGTGACGTGTGGCGGGATCCGCCCGAGCTCGGCTCCGCCAAGCGCCCGGCGCAAGCCGTCGATCTCCGCCGCGACCTCGCCGTCGAGGAGGATCGCGACGAGCAGCCGGCGGTCGCCCACGTGCCGCAGCCTGCTGCGCGCAAGAGCGTCCGGCTTCGATCCCTGCTCAGCTCGCGACCGACACCCCGGCGGCGTCGAGCCGGACGCGGGCGCGTCGCGCCGCCACCTCAGGCGCGTCGGGCTCGAGCATCGCGAGCAGGGCGCCGCTCGCGTGTGCCCGCGCGTGGTCGGCTCCGTCTGCCGGCGTGGCGCTCGACGAGCCCTGCGCGGCACGCTCGGTTCCCGCAGCGCTCTCGGCGGCCTCGAGGGCACGACGGGCACGCTCGACGTCGATCTCGCTCGCCAGCTCGGCGATGCCCGCGAGGATCCGGACCGAGCTCGGATCGTGCTCGACGTGGACGAAGCCGCCGTGCACGGCGACACGGACCTCGCCTGCGTGCTCGGACCCCTCGACCGCCGCCGTCGTGATGCGGACGACCGTGACGTCCGCCGCGCCGACGAAGTCCTCGTGGTGGGCGAGAAACGCAATCTCCCCGGTGTCCGTGCGCATCGAGACCTCTTCGGCCTCTCCGGACCACACGGTGCGCTCGGGCGAGACGATCTCGAGATGGAACGGGGTCGCCATCGCTGCAGTCCTCCTGGACCTAGGTGCTCGCTGCCCGGGACCGGCAGCTCTCGGTACGTCGGCGGTGCATCGTCAGCTCTTGCTAGGACGACGCGAGCTGCTTTGCCTTCGCGTGGACATCGTCGACGCTGCCGACGTTCAAGAACGCCTGCTCGGGGACGTCGTCGAGCTCGCCGCCCACGAGGGCCTCGAAGCTGCGCACGGTCTCCTCGATCGGGACGTAGACGCCCGGCTGACCCGTGAAGACCTCGGCGACGAAGAACGGCTGGGACAAGAACCGCTGGATCTTGCGCGCACGCGAGACAGTGAGCCGATCCTCCTCGGAGAGCTCGTCCAGGCCGAGGATGGCGATGATGTCCTGGAGCTCCCGGAAGCGCTGGAGGACCTCTTTCACCCGCTGCGCGCAGTTGTAGTGGCGGTCGCCGACGACCTCGGGGGCGAGAATGTTGCTCGTCGACGCGAGCGGATCGACCGCCGGGTAGATGCCGAGAGCCGCGATCTGGCGTGAGAGCTCCGTCGTGGCGTCGAGGTGCGTGAAGGTCGTGAACGGCGCCGGGTCGGTGTAGTCGTCGGCGGGCACGTAGACCGCCTGGAGGGACGTGATCGATCGTCCCTTGGTCGACGTGATCCGCTCCTGGAGCTGGCCCATCTCGCTCGCGAGCGTCGGTTGGTAGCCGACGGCCGAAGGCATGCGACCGAGCAGCGTCGAGACCTCCGAGCCGGCCTGGACGAAGCGGAAGATGTTGTCGACGAACAGCAGCACGTCCTGGTTCTTCACGTCCCGGAAGTACTCGGCCATCGTGAGCGCGGAGAGCGCGACCCGAAGGCGCACACCGGGTGGCTCGTCCATCTGGCCGTAGACGAGCGCGCACTTCTCGATGACTCCGGACTCCTGCATCTCGAGCCAGAGGTCCGTGCCTTCTCGGGTGCGTTCCCCCACCCCGGCGAACACCGACACGCCACCGTGCTGTTGCGCGACGCGGCGGATCATCTCCTGGATAAGGACGGTCTTACCGACGCCCGCGCCGCCAAACAGGCCGATCTTGCCTCCCTGGACGTACGGCTCGAGGAGGTCGATGACCTTGATACCCGTCTCGAGGATCTGCCGGCGCGCCTCGAGCTCGTCGAAGGGCGGCGCGTCGCGGTGGATCTCCCAATGGTCGTCCACCTTGCCGATGTCGTCTGTGTCGAGCGGCTGGCCGACCACGTTGAAGACGTGACCGAGCACCGCGTCGCCGACGGGGACGGTGATACCTCGGCCGGTGTTGCGCGCAACGGCTCCCCGTTCCAGGCCGTCGGTCGCCCGCAGGCAGATGCAGCGGACCCTGCCGTCCCCGATCTGCTGCGCGACCTCAGCGACGATCACCGCCGGCTCGCCATCGATCTCGAAGTCGATCTCGAGCGCGATGTTGATCTCCGGCAGGGCGTGCGGCGGGAACTCGACGTCGACGACGGGCCCTGCGATGGCGACCACCCTGCCACTCTCGAACTGCTGCCGTGCGTCGGTGCTCACTTCTTCGGTCGTGGTCATGCGCTTCGCTCCTCGGGCTGGTCGGCATCGATGTCGACGTAGCTGCGTGGGCCCGAGCGGCGTAGCGCTTCGGCACCCCCGACGATCTCCATGATCTCGGTCGTCACTGCGTCCTGGCGGACGCGGTTCATGACCCGTCGCAGCGTCGTGATGAACTCGTCGGCGTTCTCGGTGGCAGCGGCCATCGCCCGCTGCCTGGCCGTGTGCTCGGAGGCCGACGCCTCGAGCAGGGCCTGGTAGACGACTGCCTCCGCGTAGGTCGGGACGAGCAGCGCGAGCAAGTCCTCCGGATCCGGCTCGAAATCGTAGAAGCCACCCTCCCCGCCGCTTCGCCCCTCTGCGCTCGAGGCTGGGGCGCCCGCGCCCTGGGTGGCACTGCTCGCCAGGCCGTCGCCCGTGGGACCGGCACCGGGCGCGTGGCTACCCGACGTCGCGCCGCGCACGTCCGCAAGGGCGAGCGGGAGCACCTGGCGCGTCGCGATCGCCTGGATGCCCGCCGAACGGAACCTCCAGGAGACGAGCTGCACCATGTCGACCTCGCCTGCGACGAACGGCCCGACGACCTCGGATGCGATCGCCCGGGCATCCGCGAATGTCGGGCGGTCTGTCATCTGGGAGAAGCTCCTGTGCGCCTCACGACCGCGGAAGCTGAAGTACGACGACGCCTTGCGCCCGACGGTCACGAGCCGGTACGACCGACCCTCCGCTTCGCCGCCGCGCATCAACCGGTCGGCGACACGCAGCGCCATCGAGTTGTAGCCACCACACAGTCCCCGGTCGGCGACGACGACGAGGAGCAGGACACGCGAGACCTCGTCGGGAGTGCCGACGAGGCCGGTCGCGCCGGTCGCCTCCGCTGCCGTCGTCGCGAGCACCTTCTCGAGCCCGTCGACGTAGGGGCGGGCGCCGGCGATCCGGCTCTGGGCGCGGACGATCTGCGAGGCGGCGATCAGCTCGAAGGCCCGGGTGATCTTCTTCGTCGACTCGACGCTGCGGATGCGCCTGCGGAGCTCTCGCTCCTGTCCTCCGGCCATCGATCAGGCCGCCCCGTCCTCGCGCGCCTCGCTCGCCGCGAAACCCGACTTCACTTCGGCGATCGCCGACGCGATCTCCTTCTCGTCGGGGAGCGTGCCGGTCGTGCGTAGCTGCTCGAGCAGCTCGGGGTGGGCCGCGCGGACGTGAGCCCGGAGAGCCGACTCGAAGCGTTGGATGTCCGCCACGGCGATGTCGTCGATATGACCGCGGACACCGGCGAAGATCACGACCACCTGCTCCTCGACCGGCATCGGGTCGTTGAGGCCCTGCTTCAAGAGCTCCGTGAGCCGGTAGCCGCGATCGAGCTGGGCCTGGGACGCCTTGTCGAGCTCGGAACCGAAGGTCGCGAACGCCTCGAGGTCACGGAACTGCGCGAGGTCGATCTTCAACGAGCCGACGACCGCCTTCATCGCCTTGATCTGGGCGGCGCCACCGACTCGCGACACCGAGTTTCCGATGTTCATGGCCGGCCGGACACCGGAGTTGAACAGGTCGGTCTCGAGGAAGATCTGGCCGTCGGTGATCGAGATCACGTTCGTCGGGATGTAGGCCGAGATGTCGCCTGCTTTGGTCTCGATGACCGGCAAGGCGGTGAGCGAGCCGCCCCCACGCTCGTCGGACAGCTTCGCCGCGCGCTCGAGCAACCTGCTGTGGAGGTAGAAGACGTCGCCAGGATAGGCCTCGCGCCCCGGCGGGCGACGCAGGAGCAGGGAGATCTGTCGGTACGCGTCTGCCTGCTTGGAAAGGTCGTCGTAGACGACGAGCGCATGCTCGCCGTTCTCCATCCAGTGCTGGCCCATCGCGCAGCCGGCGTAGGGGGCGAGGTACTGGAACGGTGCCGGCTCGGACGCGGCAGCAGCGACGACGACGGTGTACTCGAGGGCACCGTGCTGCTCGAGCGTCGAGACGATCTGCGCGATCGTCGACCCCTTCTGGCCGATCGCGACGTAGATGCACTTCACACCCTTGCCGCGCTGGTTGATGATCGCATCGACGGCGATCGTCGTCTTGCCCGTCTTGCGGTCGCCGATGATGAGCTCACGCTGGCCCCGGCCGATCGGCGTGATCGCGTCGATCACCTTGATGCCCGTCTGCAGCGGCTCGGTGACGGGCTGGCGGTCGACGATGCCGGGCGCCTGGATCTCGAGCCGGCGCAGGGTCGTGCCGGCTATCGCGCCGTTGCCGTCGAGCGGCTCACCGAGCGGGTTGACCACCCGTCCGAGGAGGGCATCACCGACGGGAACCGAGAGGATCCGGCCGGTCGAGCGGACCACCTGTCCCTCGTCCAGCCCGTCGACCTCGCCGAGCACGACGGCGCCGATCGACTCCTCGTCGAGGTTGAGCGCGAGACCGACGACGCCGTTCTCGAACTCGAGCAGCTCGTTGACCGAGGCATGCGGCAGGCCGGCAACGCGGGCGATCCCGTCGCCGACCTCTGCGATCCTGCCGACTTGCTCGGCTGCGACGTCCGGCCGCAAACCCGTCACGTGGCGCTCGAGCGCTGCGGCGATGTCGTCTGCGTCGAAGGCGAACTCTGCCATGGATGAAGGCTCCCTTGTCGTTCGGTCAGCTCGACAGCGCGAGGGCGTCGCGCAGCCGTTCGAGGCGGAGGCGGACAGTGCCGTCGATGACAAGGTCCCCGACGGAGACGAGGAGGCCACCGACGACCGACGAGTCGACGACGACGCGTACCGTGACGCGACGGGCGACGAGGCGGCCGAGCGCCGTGGCGAGACGGGCGATCTCGCCCGTCTCGAGCTCGACGGCCGACCGGACCTCCGCGAGCCGCATGCCCCGCTCGCGTGCCGCGAGCTCGACGAGCCACTCGAACGTGCCGACGAGGTCGCGCGTCCGTCCGTTGCGCAGCACGTAGCGGGCGAGGCGGACGGTCGCTGGAGCCGCACGGCCCGCGAGAAGGTCCTCGAGGACGGCGGCGCGCGCGTGGTAGGGGACGTCGGCGTCCGCGAGCACGTGCCGGAGGCGCTCCGACTCCTCGAGCAGTCGCGAGAGTGTGAACATCTCGTCGCCCACGCGGTCGACCGCCGCGTCGTCGACGAGCTCCTCGAAGACCCTCTCCGCGTACCCACGGAGGCGTTCGCGTGCCGCGCTGCGACCTGCGGGGGGGCCGACGAGGTCTGCCTCGGGCGCAGCCGCCACCTGCTCCGCGAGGCCGACGAGCGTCGCCACGCTCGGCGCGAGCTCGGAGGCGTGCTCGTAGTGCGCGGTGAAGCCGAGCAGCGCGACCGTCTGCGGACTGGCCCGGTCTCCGAGCAGGTCGACGACGACGGCCCGCCTCGACGCCGGAGCCACCGTCGCGTCGGTGAGTGCCTGACGAAGCGCGTCGAAGTGCACGAGGGCAGCGCCGAACGCACCGAGCTCGGAGGCGACCGTCCCCGCGTCGAGACCGACGCCGTCGAGGACCGCCGTGGCGTAGCCGCGGACCAGGTCACGCATGTTCAGACCGCCTCGGCCTCGGCCGCTTCGATCGCCTCGGCGATCAGGTGGTGGTGGATCGTGTCGTCAAGCTCGGCCTCGATGACGAGCTCCGCAGCCTCGACGACAAGCGCCGCGATCTGCCGCGTGACGGCCTCACGGGCACGGGATCGGGCAAGGGCCGCCTCGACGCCGGCACGTGCCACGAGCCGCTCGTGCTCCTCCTCGCCCCGCCGCTTCCCGTCCGTGAGGACCTGCTCTGCGCTCTGGCGCGCCTGCTCGACGAGCACCGCCGCATCCGCCTGGGCGCGGGCGAGCTCCGTCCGGCGCTGGGCGACGAGTCGCGCGGTCGCCTCCCGGGCCTCGTCACCTGCAGCGAGCTGGGACCGAACGGATTCGAGCTGGGCGGACATCGCTCGCCGCAACGGCGGGACGACCCAGCGCACGACGACGAGGACGGCGAGGACCAGCCCGACGATCTCGAGGACGTAGGACTCCCCGAAGTTGGCGGCGGCGAGCACGGGGGCCACTCAGGCCTCCTGGTCCGGCTCGGCGGACGCGGCGCGAGCGACGGCTGCGTCGACGGTTGCGCGGTGGCGGGACAGGTCGACCGGCTGGCCGATGACCTGGCCCGCAGCCGCGGCGACCAGACTGTCGACCTTGGCCAGCAGCTCGTCCTCGATCCGGCGGCGCTCGGCGTCGATCTCCTGCTGGGCCGCGGCGAGCACACGGTCGTGCTCTTGCTGGCCTCGTGCTCTCCCCTGCTCGACGAGGGCCGCGGCAGCGCCTGCTGCGTCCTCGAGGACCCGGCGGGCCTCGTCTCGCGCGTCATCGAGGGCGCGCCGTGCCTCCGTCGCGAGGCGGTCGGCCTCGGCTTGGCCCTCGTCGCTCTCGTGCAGCGCCGACCGGATTGTCTCGGCACGCGCGGACCGCGCCGCGTCGATCGGCGGCAGGATGAACTTCGCGACGATACCGAAGACGATCAGGAACAGGATCAGCTCCGCGAGGAACGTCCCGTTGGGTATGAGGAAGATCGAGCCGACGAGCGGCATCTGGCCTCGCTGCTACTTCTTGTAGAGGACGAAGACGAACAGGGCCATGAAGACGAGGTTGATGAAGTACATCGCCTCGACGAGACCGACGACGATGAACATAATGGTGAACAGGCGACCCTGAGCCTCGGGCTGCCGGGCGACGCCGGCGATGGTCTGGCTGCCCGCCAGGCCGTCGCCGATGGCGGCGCCGACCGCACCGCCGCCGAGCGCGAGGCCACCGCCGACCATCGCGCCAGCGAGCTGGATCGCCTGCTGGGTGGTGTCTGCCGCCATGTTGGTTCTCTCCTGTGGTGGTTAGGTGGTCAGGTCAGGACCGACGTCCCGCGTCCGTGGGCGGACCCGGTGCGTCGAGCTCAGTGACTGCCTGCAACAGCTGACTCGAAGTAGAGGATGGTGAGCAGGGCGAAGATGAACGCCTGGACTGGTCCGACGAACAACCCGTCGAACAGCTTCCAGACGACGTCGAGCACCGGTATCGGGGCGATCAGCTTGGCAGGCAGCAGGTCGGCGATGAGCACGAGCATCAGGCTGCCGGAGAAGATGTTGCCGAAGAGCCGGAGCGTGAGGGTGATCGGCTTCGTCAGCTCCTCGATGACGTTGATCGGGAAGAGGGCCTTGAACGGCCGGAAGTAGTGGCTGGCGTATCTGCGGAACCCCTGCTTGCGGATCCAGGTTGCGTGCACGAGCACGATGACGGTGACCGCCATCGCGGCCGGGAAGTTGATGTCGCCCGTCGGAGCTGGAAGGTACTGCGGGCTGTGCCCCGTCGGCAGCAGCTCGAGTGAGTTCGCTATCAAGATGAAGAGGAACAGCGTCAGCGCGAGCGGGACGATGGGCTTGCCCGCGTCGCCCATCGAGGACTCGACCTGGCTCTCGACCCCCGAGACGATCGTCTCGAAGGTGAGCTGCAGCTTCCCCGGCACGCCCGACGTCGCCTTCGCGCGTACGGCGAAGCCGAGCCCGAGCAGGATCGCAGCGGCGACGACCGTCGAGAAGATGTCGTCGACGTTGAAAGTCATCCCGAGGAAGCGCCGCGTGATGTGGTCGCCGACCGGGATCGTCACCGCGAGCACGGCAGGGCTCATGCGTGCGCCCCCGTCGTCCCCTGCTTGAGGATCGCACGCACGAGGTTGACAAGCAGGACGAAGTAGAAGGCGGCGAGGCCTCCTGCGGTGCCAAAGCCGAGCTGGACGGACGCGAACAACAAGCCGATGACGATCACCGTCGTGATCGCAAGCCTGCTCAGCGTCTGCGACGCGAGCACGCGCTTCGGCCGATCGACGGGACTCGCGTTGACCCGGGCAACGGATGCCGTGACGAGGCGGATGTTGACGATCCCGAGCGCGAGACCGATGCAGGCACCGAGGCCGACGAGGACGTGCCCGAGCACAGCGCTCAAGCCGAGAGCGACCACCCCGACGCCGATGCCGGCAAAGGCTGCACGACGCAGCACCCGCGTGATCTCAGGCAGGGGAAGTTGCTCGAACAGGGCAGCGAGTCGGTCCATCTCTCGTCTCGATGACGGTCGGCGCGACGCTCCCGGGCACTTCCCGGGCCGGCGGCGCTGCAGGCTCCTACAGGTAGCTCTTGATCTTGACGTACGTCACCGCCACAGCGGCGCACAACCCTACAGCCAGACCGGAGAAGGTCGCGACAGACTCCGAGCCGACGGCAGATCCTAGCCAATACCCACCGCCGACTCCCAATCCGACGCACGCTGCAGCGGTACCACCGATGCTGAGCAGGTCGAATGCCGTCGGAGCCGACCCTTTGCCCATCAGCTCGTCATCTCGGGCCGGAGCGATCGGCGTCGGTCGAGCGGTCGAGCGCTCCCTCGGGGCCGTCCTCGGCTGCGGGGTCGGCGCGGCGACGAGACGAGCGCGCGTGCTGACGGAGCCGGCGTCGTCGCCTGACGGGGCGTGGCGCTGTGAGGTCCGGTCCACCGGCGACGGCAACTCCCGCACTGCCGCTCACGACGACGCTGACGGTCCCGACCCGCGAGCTGGCGGGCGTCCGCTGTGCGCCCTCGACCTCCGCGGCACCGGGAGGCGATCCCGGCCTCGGCACGTCAGGGGAGGCGTGCCTCTCGAGATGCGCAGCACGCGTGCGGGCGCCGGGGCGGAAGACCGTGAGGAGCACGACGGCGAGGACGACGACCGCGAACGGGACGACGACATTTGCACGAGCATCGAAGATCGGCACGAGCGCAAAGCCGGAGAGCACCGCTGTCCACGCCCACAAGACGAGCACTGCTCGCCGGTGGCCGTGGCCGAGCCGGACGAGCCGGTGGTGGAGATGCCCAAGGTCGCGCTCCGCGAAGCTCGTCCGATGGACCGTGCGCCGGACGATGGCAAACGCCATGTCGAGGATCGGCACCCCGAGGATGAAAAACGGTATGAACAGCGGGGCGAACCGGAAGAAGGTGAGCCCGCTCACGTCGACGCCCGTGACGCCGGAGACGTTGCTCGTCCGCCCCCCGATGATCATCGTCGCAGCCGCCATGAGCAGGCCGAGGAAGAGCGCACCGCTGTCGCCCATGAAGACCCGCGCGGGGTGGAAGTTGTGTGGCAGGAAGCCGACGCAGACGCCGCAGGCGATCGCCGCGGCGAGCGGGCCGAGCTCGTTCGTCCCAGTCGGCAGGTCGCCGAGCCGGACGAGCTGGAGGCCGTAGACGCACAGCGCAGCGGACGCGATGCCGACGATGCCCGCCGCGAGACCGTCCAGGCCGTCGATCAGGTTCACGGCGTTCGCCACGCCGACGACCCACAAGGCGGTGACAAGCGGCAGGATCGACGGGCTCAAGTTGATGATCCCGGCGACGAAGGGGATCTTGAACCAGTACATCGTCACGCCGAGGAACACGAGGAACATGGCCGCGAGGACCTGACCGGCGACCTTGGCGGGCGCGGAGATGTTCCGGACGTCGTCGACGAGACCGACGCCGAAGATCACGACCGCCCCGAGAGCGATCCCAAGCGGCTCGGACGAGCCGACGAAGATCCCCTGCAGCCCGGCGAGCCGCGAGGCGACGAGCATCGCCACGCCGAAGCCGGCGAGCATCGCCGCCCCACCCACCGTCGGCGTCGGCGTCGAGTGGACGCGGTCGGCTCCCGGTGGGACGACCGCGCCGAAGCTCGTCGCGGCCCTGCGGACGACGAAGGTGAGCAGGAAGGTCGTGACAGCGGCGACGCCGGCTACCAGCGCGAAGTCGCCGTACGCTGGCACCTAGGCGATGTCCTCGATCCGGGACCAGCCGATGTAGGGGTCGAAGCCGGCGCAGAGCTCGCGGACTTCCTTGCGGACCGACTCGACGACTGCCCGGTCGTCGCGGTCCCGCAGGACCCGAGCGAGGAGAGAGGCGACAACCGCCATCTCGGGCTCGCGCATGCCCGCCGTCGTCTCGGCCGGGGTGCCGAGGCGTAGCCCGCTCGTGACGAACGGCGAGCGAGGATCGTTGGGGATCTGGTTGCGATTGCAGGTGATCCCGGCGCGATCCAGGACTTCCTGGGCAACCTTGCCCGTGAGCTCGGGGTCGAACGTCCGGAGGTCGACGAGCACCTGGTGGTTGTCCGTCCCACCTGCGACGAGCCGCAAGCCCTCGGCGGCGAGCGCGTTGGCGAGCGCGGCGGCGTTCCGGACGACCTGCGCGGCATACTGCTTGAACTCCGGCCGGGACGCCTCGGCGAACGCGACGGCTTTCGCCGCGACGACGTGCTCGAGCGGACCTCCCTGGAGACCGGGGAACACCGCCGCGTCGATCGCTCGGGCGCGCTCCTCTCCGCAGAGGATCGCTCCGCCGCGCGGGCCGCGCAGGGTCTTGTGCGTCGTGAAGGTGACGACGTCGGCGATCCCGACCGGGCTCGGGTGGGCTCCGCCCGCGATCAGGCCGGCTGGGTGCGCGGCGTCGAACATGAACAGCGCTCCGACCTCGTCGGCGATCTCCCGGAACGGCACGGGGTCGATGATGCGCGAGTAGGCGGTGGTCCCGGCGACGATCAGTCGCGGTCGCTCCCGCCGGGCTAGGTCACGCACGGCGTCGAGGTCGATCCTCTCGCCGGAGCCGTCGGCCTCCGCAGGGGTGACGCCGTAGCTGACGAAACGGTAGGTCTTGCCGGTGATGCTCACGGGCGAGCCGTGCGTCAGGTGACCGCCCTGGTCAAGGCGCATCGCGAGGATCGTCTCGCCGGGCTCGATGAGCGCGAGGTAGGCACCGAGGTTCGCCGACGCGCCCGAGTGCGGCTGGACGTTCGCGTGCTCTGCGCCGAACAGCGCCGTCGCGCGGTCACGCGCGAGGCTCTCGACCTCGTCGGCGTGGACGTTCCCGCCGTAGTAGCGCCGACCCGGATAGCCCTCGGAGTATTTGTTCGTGAGCACCGACGCCGTGGCGGCGAGGACCGCTGGCGAAGTGAAGTTCTCCGAGGCGATCAGCTGCACGGTCGTGCGCTGGCGCTCGAGCTCTTTGTCGAGGATCGCGGCGACCTCCGGGTCGCTCGCGAGCGGGCTGTCGTGGCCGTTGCTGCTCACTCGTCCTCCTCGAGGCGGTCGATCTTCGCGATGCGTCGCAGGTGACGCCCGGCGTCGAAGCTCGTCGCGAGGAACGCGTCGAGGGCGTCGAAGGCGGTCGTCTCTCCCATCAGCCTCGCGCCGAAGCACACGACGTTCGCGTCGTTGTGCGCACGCGCCAGGCGGGCGGAGCTCACGTCGTGGACGACGGCGGCGCGTACGCCCCGGACTTTGTTCGCGGCGATCGAGATGCCGATGCCGGTCCCGCAGACGCACACGCCGACATCGGCCTCGCGCGCAGCGACAGCTCGGCCTACCGCCGCGCCGAAGTCCGGATAGTCGACCGGCTCCTCGTCGCCCGTGCCGAGATCGGTGACCGTGTGCCCGCTCTCACGCAGGTGGCCTGCGAGCGCCTGCTTCAGCGTGAAGCCGGCGTGGTCCGAGCCCACCGCGATGTGCACGGCTCGGGATTCTAACGACTCGCCGGGGACTGCTCGAGCGTCGCCACGACGTCCTCGAGGCGCACCGGGCCTGCGCGCAGCAACCGCACCTCCCCGTCGACCAGGGACACGACGCTCGAGGGGGTCCCTGCGCACGGGCCGCCGTCGAGCACGGCGATCTCTTCGCCGAAGACCTCACGCACCTCTGCAGCGGAGCGACAGCTCGCGTCGCCGTGGAGGTTCGCGCTGGTCACGGCTAGCGGTCCGACGCGCGCGCACAGCTCCCGCACAAGCGGGTGGGCCGGACAGCGCAGGCCGACAGTGCGCGAGTCGCCACCCAGATGGAGCGTCGCACCGGCGCTCCGCTCGACGACCACTGTGAGCGCCCCGGGCCAGTACCGACGAGCGAGGAGGGCGAGCCGAGGGCGCGCGACTGGAGCGGCAAGGTCCAGGCCGTCTGCTACCGACGCCACGAGCACAGGGAGGGCCACGGACTCCGGGCGCCGCTTCACCGCGAAGAGGCGAGCCGCGGCATCTTCCTGACGCGGGTCGGCGGCGAGCCCGTAGACGGTGTCGGTCGGCACGGCGACGACCTCGCCACGGCCGATCGCACCGACCAGGTCCTCGACGAGGGGCAGATCCGAGCCGCTCACCAGCGCGCCCTCACCAGACGCGCGCGCCCTGCGAGGTCAAGGCCGACGGCGACGTCCCGGGCTCCCGCTCTGCGAGCCATCTCCCCCGCGGCGCTGGCCTGCCAGGGTGCTATCTCGACGACGAGGGCCCCACCGGTAACGAGCAGCTCCGGGGCGCCTGCGACGACTGCCTCGACGCACTCGAGCCCCGTCGGACCGGCGACGAGCGCGTCGTAGGGGTCGTGGTCGCGTACGACCGGATCGAGGCCGGCCCACTCGCTCTCTGCGATGTAGGGCGGGTTGGAGACGATGCAATCGACGGTCGGTCCGAGCCCACGCCCGGCCAGGAGGGCCGCGGTGCCCTCGTACCAGTCTCCGCTGGCGAGGACGAGGCGGGATGCCGCGTCGGGAGCCAGGTGCCCCCGGTTCTCCCCTGCGAGCTCGAGGGCATCCGGTGAGCAGTCGACGGCGACGACGTTCACGTCCTCGTCCTCCGAGACGATCGCGCAGGCGATCGCCCCGGAGCCCGTCCCGAGCTCGAGCACGACCGGCGACGGCCGCGTGCTCGCTCTCCGCGCGACGCGCGACGCGCCCTTCGCGGCCCGCATGCGCGCGAGCTCGTCGAGGACGTGGCCGACGACAACCTCGGTCTCGGGTCGTGGCACGAGCGCACGCCGGTCGACGACCAGATCGATCGTCCGGAAGCTCCAGTGACCGAGCACGTGCTGGAGGGGCTCGCCGGCGTCGAGGCGCGCGAGCATCACGTCGAGGCGCTCGCTGGCGCTGGTCGGGGCGCCCGCGGCCCCGTCGAGGAGCAGCCGTGCGGCCTCGACGCCCGCGACCTCCTCGACGACCCACTTGGCCGTGACCGGATCGCCGAGACGCACCGCAGCGCCTCGGAGCAGGTCCGACCACGTCGTCGTCGTCACTGCTCCCCGGAGAGCTGGCGAGAGCGCTCGTCCACGAGCAGTGCGTCGACGATCTCGTCCAGGTCGCCCTGGAGGACCCGGTCGAGCTTGTGCACCGTCAGGCCGATCCGATGGTCGGTTACCCGGTTGTCCTTGACGTTGTACGTACGGATCTTCTCCGAGCGTCCGCCGCCTTTCACCTGGTCGCGCCGGGCACGGGACAGCTCCTCAGCCTGGCGGTCCTGCTCGAGCTTGAGCAGGCGCGCACGGAGGACCTGCATGGCCTTTGCACGGTTCTGGATCTGGCTCTTCTCGTCCTGCATCGCGACGACGAGGCCCGTCGGAACATGCGTGATCCGCACCGCGGAGTCCGTCGTGTTGACCGACTGACCACCGGGACCGGTCGACCGGTAGACGTCGACCTGGAGGTCACCCGGGTCGATCTGCACTTCCACCTCGTCGGCTTCGGGCAGGACGGTCACCGCGGCCGAGGACGTGTGGACACGGCCCTGGGACTCCGTGACCGGCACTCGCTGGACGCGGTGCGGGCCACCCTCGTTCTTCAATCGCTGCCAGGCGTCGGCACCCTTGACGAGGAACGTCGCCTCGTCGAGGCCACCGAGGTCCGACACCTTGGCCTCGAGGACCTCGACGCGCCACCCGCGCACATCCGCGTAGCGCAGGTACATATCGAAGAGGTCCTTCGCGAACAGGTTCGCCTCCTCGCCACCTTCGGCCCCGCGCACGGTGACGATGACGTTGCGCCCGTCGTTGGGGTCCTTCGGAAGCAGCTGGGCGCGCAGCTCGTCGGTGAGCTCCTCGACGCGTCGCTCCGCGGCACCAAGCTCGGCCCGCGCGAGCTCCCGCTCGTCTCCGGGATCGTCCTCGAGCATCTCTCGCGCCGTCGTGACGTCTCCCTCGGCCTCGCGCAGGGCTCGAACCGTGCGGACGATTCCCTCGAGCTCCTTGTGCCGACGAGAGAGCGCGAGGAACCTTGCCCGGTCCCGGGCGACGTCCGGTGCGGAGAGCTCCGTGAGCACCTCTTCGTACTCGGCCTCGAGCGCGAGGAGCCTGTCGAGGTCGTCCATGTCGTCACGCGGTCATCACCGACGAGCGGAGACGGACGCGGGACCGGGGCCACCGCTCAGCGCCCCGTCGCCGTCGTCACGTCCCCGTCTGGGTCAGCGCTTCGCGGTGCCTCGCTTGCCGTAGCGCCGCTCGAACCGCTCGACGCGGCCACCGGTGTCGACGAGCTTCTGCTTGCCGGTGTAGAAGGGATGGCACTCGTTGCACAGCTCGACACGCAGCTCCGGCTTGGTCGAGCGCGTCGTGAAGCTGTTGCCGCACGAGCAACGGACGACCGCCGTCTCGTAGGTGGGGTGGATGTCGGTCTTCATGGGAGCCCTATGTTACCGGACGGCCAGCGCGCCGAGCGCGACGCGCGGCTCGCGTCGACCGGGACGGCGGTGCTCGTGCTCACGCGGTCGTGACCGGTGCCTTCGCGATCTCGGCGAGGAACTCGTCGTTCGAGCGAGTCGTGCGGATCTTGTCGATGAGCAGCTCGAGGCCCGCGGCGCCGCTGCCCTCGTTGCTCAGCGCGTTGAGGACGCGGCGCAGCTTCCAGACCTGCTGGAGCTGGGAGCGATCGAACAGCAGCTCCTCGTGACGCGTCGAGCTCGCGTTCACGTCGATAGCCGGGTAGAGCCGGCGCTCCGCGAGCTTGCGGTCGAGGCGGAGCTCCATGTTGCCCGTGCCCTTGAACTCTTCGAAGATGACCTCGTCCATCTTCGACCCGGTCTCGACGAGAGCGCTCGCGAGGATGGTGAGCGACCCGCCTTCCTCGACGTTGCGCGCCGCTCCGAAAAAGCGCTTCGGCGGGTAGAGCGCTCCCGAGTCGACGCCGCCGGACATGATGCGACCCGTCGCCGGCTGCGCGAGGTTGTAGGCGCGCGCGAGCCGGGTGATCCCGTCGAGGATGATGACCACGTCCCGACCCAGTTCGACGAGGCGCTTCGCGCGCTCGATCGTCAGCTCCGCGACGGCGGTGTGCTCGTCGGCAGGACGGTCGAACGTCGACGCGATCACCTCGCCGCGCACCGATCGCCGGATGTCCGTCACCTCTTCCGGCCGCTCGTCGACGAGCAGGACGATGAGGTGGACGTCGGGGTTGTTCGCCTCGATCGAGTGCGCGATCTGCTTCATGATCGTCGTCTTGCCCGCCTTCGGCGGCGAGACGATCATCCCACGCTGCCCCTTGCCGATCGGCGAGATCAGGTCCACGATGCGCGCCGTCAGGTTCGACGGCTCACCCTGCTGCTCGAGTCGGAGCGTGGAGTCGGGGAACAGCGGCGTGAGGTCCTCGAAGCGCGGGCGCTGTCGCGCCTCGTCGGGAGACAGGCCTCCGACGGAGTCGATGCGGAGCAACGCCGGGTACTTCTCGCTCGGCCCTGCGGGTCGGCAGGCGCCCTCGATCGCGTCACCCTTGCGGAGCGCGAACTTCCGCGCCTGGTTGACGGAGACGTAGACGTCCCTCGAGCTCGCAAGGTAGCCACTCGTCCGGAGGAAGCCGTAACCCTCCTCTCGCAGGTCGAGCAAGCCCTTGACCGGCACGAGCTCACCCTGCCACGCGCTCTCCTGGGGTGCCTGCACGTCGCCACGCTCGCGACCGCGCCGGCGTCGGCCACGACGGTTCCCGGCATCTGTCGCGTAGGCGCTCGAGGCTGCTCCGACCGCCTGGGCCTGCGGCTGACCTTGGGCCGGTCCCTGGTGCGTGGCGTGCTGGGCGCGCTCTGGGCGGTCCCGCGCAGCCGTCCGCGGCCTCGGCTCACGGGGGCGGGACCCGTCGAGCGCGGCAGCACCGTCGCCAGGAGCGCCTGGGACCTCTCGGACCTCCGCACGGGGCCCACCGTCTGCGATCCCATCCTCTCCAGGCGAGTCGTCGGCGTGTGTGCGGGCGCTCGAGCCGTTGCTCGGTCGGACGCCGCTGCGCCGCTCCGGCTCGTCGCCGGCGACGTGCGGTCCGTCACCGACCGCGCCCGCAACCGTTACGTGGGGCTCGGCCGTCACCGCTGCTGGCGCCGAGGCGTCCGATCCGTCAGCGGACGGGCGCGAGCCACCATCGCCCTCGAACAGGGTCGGGGCCGCGTCGGGCACCTCGGCTGCGGCCCGCCGACCCCCTGCGCGCGGCGCGCGCCTCGGGCGCACCGCCGGCTCCGCGTCATCCTTGTCCGTCGCCTGCTCGGCGAGCGCCACGATCCGGCCGGCGCCGTTCGCGTGGTCGCCGTTCGCGTGGTCGCCGTTCGCCCGGTCGCCGTTGGCGTGGCCAGGCCCGGTTCCCCCGGACGCTGCCTCGGCGTCGGGTCCGACACCGGTCGCGGTCAGGATGAGGTCGATGATGTCGGCCTTTCGCGACCGCGACGGCGGCTTCAACGCCATCGCGGACGCGATGGCGTGGAGCTCATCACGCTCCTTGCGTTCGAGGATGGAGCGCTCGAGCTGCTCTCCTGCCATCGGCATGTACTCCTGTGCTCAGTGCTGCTCATGATCTGTCTTGGGAGCTCCGTTGCCGTCCGTTCCTCCGGGACGTCTCTGGCTCGACGCCCGCGCTGTCCGCCACCTGGGGCAGCCTGGGCTGCGATGGAGAAGCGGTCGCCTGCCCGAACGGCGAGCCGGCTCGCCGAGCTAGCCCGACCAGCCGCCCGCTGAACGGGCTCGACACTGCAGAAATACGACGGAGGCGACCTCGCATCAGCTTCGGGGTCTCCACACCCGGCTTCACTCGGGCGCCCTACTAGGCACTGCCGGCCACTGGCCGAGCCGTGCTGGTTGCACCGGTGGAGGTTCGGATCTCTGGCCGAGTGTACCGACTCTCTGCGAGGAGGGCAACAACACCCCGGGCAGCGTCGCGCGGGAGTGCCTCGCCGCCCGATCGCCGAGCTGCCGCTCAGAGTCCAAGCGCGCCGACCACGGCCTCGAATGTGGCGTCGACCGCTGCGGGGACCGACACCTGGCTGATTGCGAGATCAGGATCCTTCAGCCCGTGCCCGGTGAGGACGCACACGACGCGAGCGCCTGCGGGCACGGGCGTCTTCAGCAGACCCGCCACCGAGGCCGCCGAAGCAGCCTCGCAGAACACCGACTCTTCGACGGCGAGGAAGCGATACGCGGCGAGGATCTCCTCGTCGGTCACCTTGGCGATCGCGCCGCCGGACTCCGACGCCGCCGCGGTCGCCGGGTACCAGGACGCGGGGTTGCCGATCCGGATCGCCGTCGCGATGGTTTCAGGGTTCTCGACGACATGGCCGTCGACGATCGGTGCCGCGCCGGCGGCTTGGAAGCCGAGCATCCGCGGGACGCGAGTCGACACCCCAGCCGCCTTGTACTCGCAGTATCCCTTCCAGTACGCGGTGATGTTGCCCGCGTTGCCGACAGGGATGCAGTGGACGTCTGGTGCGTCGCCGAGAGCGTCGACGACCTCGAACGCGCCCGATTTCTGGCCCTCGATGCGGTAAGGGTTGACGGAGTTCACGACGACGACCGGGGCATGGTCGGGAAGCCGGCGGACGATCTCGAGCGCCGCGTCGAAATTGCCCCGAACCTGGAGCACCCGAGCGCCGTGGACGAGCGCTTGGGCAAGCTTGCCGAGCGCGATGTGGCCCTCGGGGATAAGGACAGCACAGGTCATCCCCGCGCGCGCTGCATAAGCCGCCGCCGACGCAGAGGTGTTGCCCGTCGACGCGCACACGACCGCCCGCGCCCCCTCCTCGAGGGCCTTGGAGATGGCAAGCGTCATGCCACGATCCTTGAACGAGCCCGTCGGGTTCGCGCCTTCGATCTTCAAGAACACGTCAGCACCGGCACGCTCGGACAGCCGCGGCGCGTGGAGCAACGGCGTGCCGCCCTCGTTCAGCGTGACGACGGGAGTGGTGTCGCTCACCGGGAGCAAGTCTCGGTAGCGACGGATCACGCCCTCCCAGGCACGCCCGCCTGTCGGCGACGGGTCACCGACACGGCCTCCGCGAAACGCTGCCAGCACCTCGTCCACCGACGCGTCCCTTCCCTCAGTCTTCCGGGCCGACGACCCGAAGGAGCTGGCCGATCCTCTCGACTGCATCGACATGTCGCAAGCCGGCAAGCGTCGCCTGGACGTCCGCTTCGCGCGCCCTGTGCGTGATGAGCACGAGCCGCGCCTCGGGCCCGAGATCGACCTGCTCCATCGACCGGATCGAGACGCGATGGTCGCCGAAGACGGTGGCGACCGCAGCGAGCACGCCCGGCCGGTCGACGACGTCGATCGTGAGGTAGTACTGCGCTTCCAACTCGTCGATCGGACGTATCGCGACGTGCTCCCGCTCGGGGGAGCGCACCGGGGATCCGCTCTCGAGGCTCCGGGCTGCGTCGAGGACGTCGCCGAGGACGGCGCTCGCGGTCGGCCTTCCCCCTGCTCCTCGGCCGTAGAGCATCAGCTCGCCCACGGCGTCGCCTTCGACGAACACCGCGTTGAACGGGCCCCGGACGCCGGCCAATGGGTGTCCTTTGGGGACCATCGCCGGATGGACGCGAACGCCGATCGCTCCGCCGCCCACTCTCTCTGCCACGGCGAGCAGCTTGACCTCGTAGCCCAGGCGGTGTGCGACGTCGATGTCGGCGACCTCGATCCGTTCGATCCCCTCGCGGTAGACGTCCCCGGCGACGACGTCTGCGTTGAACGCGATGCTCGCCAAGATGGCAGCCTTGGCCGACGCGTCGTAGCCCTCGACGTCGGCCGTCGGATCACGCTCGGCGTAGCCGAGGCTCTGTGCCTCACGAAGGGCCTCGCCGTAGCCGATCCTGTCCTCGCTCATGCGCGAGAGCACGTAGTTCGTCGTCCCGTTGACGATGCCGGTCACACGCCGGATCCGCTCGCCGGCAAGCGAGACGCGCAGGGCCCGGACGAGCGGGATCGCGCCGCCGACGGCGGCTTCGAAGAGGAACTCGCGCCCTGCCGCCGCGGCCGCCGCGTACAGCTCCGCTCCGCAGTTCGCGACGAGCTCCTTGTTCGCCGTCACGACGGGCTTGCCTGCTCGCAGGGCGTGGACGATCAAGGTCCGGGCCGGCTCGATCCCGCCGATGAGCTCGACGACCACGTCGACGTCGTCGGCTGTCGCAACGGCGTGGGCGTCGTGGGTCAGGCGATCGGGTGCGAGGGTGGCAGCTCGCGGCTTCGCGAGGTTGCGCACGGCTACCTTGACGATCTCGAGGCGGACGCCAGAGCGCGCCGCGATCTCGCCTGCGTTCGCGTCGACGAGCTCGACGAGCTCCCCGCCGACGTTGCCGCAGCCGAGGACGCCCACCCGCACGACGCGCTCGGGGCTCGTTGCCGGGGGCTCCGTCACGCCGACAAGGTAGCGCCTCGCGAAGGCTGCGGGTCAGGGCTCCAGGCGAAGGAGGTCCTCGACCGTCTCACGTCGTACGACCACCCTCGCCACGCCCCCTCCGACGAACACGACGGCTGGTCGCGGCAGCCGGTTGTAGTTCGACGCCATCGAGAAGCCGTACGCACCGGTGACAGGGGTCGCGACCACGTCCCCCACCCGGGTCTGCTCCGGAAGTCTGGCATCGGCGACAAGGATGTCTCCGGACTCGCAGTGCTTGCCGACGACGCGGACGGCGACGGGGCGACGTGCCGTGACCGCGCCAGGGAGGAATGCCTCGTAGCCACTCCCGTAGAGCACGGGCCGGGGGTTGTCGCTCATCCCGCCGTCGACGGACACGTAGGTCCGGATCCCCTCGAGGCGCTTGATCGTCCCGACCCGATAGCAGGTCAGCCCTGCAGTCGCGACGATCGACCGTCCCGGTTCGGCCGTGACGCGCACCGAGCCGGGCACGCCGGCCGCCGTGCACGCCGCTCGCAGGCACTCCGCCCACTGCGTGATCGACGGCGCGCTCTCCCCCGCGAGGTATGCGACGCCCAGCCCACCGCCGACGCACAGCTCGCCGAGCTCGAAACGTTCGATCAGGGGGGCGAGCGCTGCGACTTCCCGCTCGAACGCGTCGAGGAGGAAGATCTGGCTCCCGATGTGCGCGTGGACGCCGACCAGCTCGACGCCCGCCATCGCACGGAGGGTGTCGAGCGCCTCCGCTGCGGCTCCAGACGCGAGAGAGAAGCCAAACTTGGAGTCCTCCTGGCCGGTCATCACGTACTCGTGCGTGTGCGCCTCGACACCCGGCGTGACTCGGACCATGACCGGCTGCGCCGGAATGCCCGGCGGGCGGGTGCTGCCAACGAGCCGTCCGAGCCGCTCGATCTCGTCGAACGAGTCGACCACGATCCTCGACGCGCCCGACGCCATGGCAGCTGCGATCTCGGCATCGGACTTGTTGTTGCCGTGGAGGACCAGCTTCGCGCCTGGCACGCCGGCGGCGAGGGCCGTGCCGAGCTCTCCGGAGGTGGACACGTCGAGCGACATGCCCTCGTCGACAGCAAGCCGGGCCATCGCCTTGCAGAGGAACGCCTTCGTGGCGTACGCGACACCCGGACCGAACGCACGCACCGCTTCGGCGCATCGGGCCCGCAGGTGTGCCTCGTCGTAGACGAACACGGGCGTGCCGACCTCGTCGGCGAGATCCACGAGGTCCACCCCACCGACGCGTAGCCTGCCGTCGGGACCAACCTGCGCGCTGTCGGGCAGGAGGTGACGTGCCAGCGGTTCCTCACTCGGCGGCAGACCTCCGTCCCCGCCGATCCGTGCAGCTCGGCTCGGCGTCGGATCGGGCGACGGTTCGTTCGACATGGTCAGATGAGGATGGTCGACGCTCGACTAGCATGCAAGATGGCACGGCGCAGCGAGCCGAGACCGGTTGCCCCACACGAGGCAGCAGAGCTTCGGCACGGTCGTAGGGTCTCGTGCGTCGCAGGCCCTCGTAGCTCAGGGGATAGAGCACCGGCCTCCGGAGCCGGGTGCGCAGGTTCGAATCCTGCCGGGGGCACCGAACAGTCCTCCGCACTTCTTGGTGCGGCGGACTGAGCAGTCTCGCTGCCGAGATCGTAGAGGGTGGCTGCGACATCGACGGCGCTCTGGGCCGGCTGGTAGACGACGTCGAGCTGTAGCGAGTCGAACAGCGCCCGCAGTTCGCCCTGGGGCGCAGTGTCGAGCGAGCTGGCGAGGATCGGCAGGCGGTCGAGCAACGGGGCGACGTCGGCCAACGTGGGCGCCTGAATCGCCGACTCTCGGGCAAGCGTCACCAATCGTTCACGCCACTCGGTGATGGCGTCCTCCAGTTCCACCACGCGCTCGCCGACGCGACGGCGCAGCGCGGGGGTGACGTCGTCGGCTTCGAGGTTCACGAGCTGGCGGCCAATCCGGCGTTCGAGGTCGGCGATCTCGGCTTCGATCTCGCTGGCGCGCTCTTTCGCCGGGGCCATCCGTTCAGGCTCGGCGGCGGCGTCGAGGGCGTGCCGCCAGTAGTCGGTGCGCTCGGGTCCAAAGAGCGCGGTGGCGAGGAACGGGAGCAGCGCGTCGTTGAGCCGCTGCTCGTTCAGGTACACGTGGGGCGGGTGGTCGACGGGGATGTCTTTCGACCGCTGGTGTGAGGGCTGGCAGGAGTAGTAGGTGGTCTGGCGGCGGTGGTTGCCCCATTATGTAGAGGACGGGATTATGTGGAGCGCGTCCGGCGATGCCCCTGGTTCGGTGGCGACCGGGCTCGCCCGATCTGCATAATCACAGCGCCTCGAGCCGACGTTCCGCACTTCTCGATGAGCGTTTCCGCCCCCACGTTCCCTGGTCAGCGCTTCTTCGACCTGGGCTGAGCAGCCTGACGTAGGAGGATCTCGCCAGCGGCCGCAGCGACTTCGGTCATCTCGTCGAGGATGCGCTCGAGGCGCTGCCGGTTCCCGATCCACTCCCGGTA